>Ga0196972_1000016_pt1 | contig 170423 bp, 156 predicted proteins | sample S1v_2013CmetaG_FD_148618 | JGI IMG/M metagenome (GOLD analysis project Ga0196972, IMG submission 148618) | Soil microbial communities from Anza Borrego desert, Southern California, United States - S1+v_20-13C | ecosystem: Environmental > Terrestrial > Soil > Desert | place: USA: California...
CTCAGTGGATGTACGACTACAATCATGACCGTCCAAACATGGCCTTGGGCGGGATCACGCCAAAACAGCGGTTGGCCATGGCCGCGTAGCTCTACTTCTGAACGCCCCTAATTCCGGGGGGACTACCCTATCAGCACGAATGCCAAGACGTATATTCATAGTCTCGACAATGCTTTTCGCGAGTTGTCGGCTACGCAGATTTGCACGGCAGCAGCGGCATCGCAAACCTTCGCGCTGGTCCATCCAGTTCGCCCACGCGGGCGTTAGGCCCCATTGAAGGACTAATTCAGGCCAAAGTACGCCATACATCTCCAGTCCATCGTTCATACCGCAGGCAGCACAAGGGTCGCTGTTGAAGTGTAGTTTTCTATAGCCGGGACCAAAGCGATGGATGGCGCGTCCAACTCTCAGCAGAAACATTGCAATCTGGGTTATCAATTCGTTCTTAGTCATTAAGGCAATCACAGCTTGAAATCCCTGATTCACGATGAAAACTCCTACGCTAATTAATTTAATTAAATTAGAATCTTTATCGTAGCGATTAAAGCCTTCTAAATCGTTAAAGTGGGAGCTATCTTGAATTTAGATAAAGGTATGAAATCTAATTGGCCAAATAACAAGTGGCCTTTCATTCAATTGCCAGTGCCATCTTGAAATCCGTAACAGATTCAGGCTCCAGAACCTCACGCTCATAAGCCTCGAGCATCGTGGCCTTGTTTTTCATAACAAAATGTACGCAACTGAATTTCCACCGCTGCCAAGCGGTGAGACCGCCGGCGTTGCGCAGTTCGTCGGGAAACATCATGAACCAAGTCAGCCAAATCTTAAGGTCGAGCCGCTTCGCGAAATGATGCGCCGCCACGTCCTCGACGACCACATCGAGTTCCTTGGTCAGCGTGTCCATCGATTCCGCCTCGATCATGGCGCTGATGCGCCGCACCGCCGATGCGCGAAAGAAGTAACATCCGCCCTGGCAATATTTGAAATCCACATAATGTCCGTCGCCGATGAGGTCGGCGGCGCTGCGCGCTGCGGCTTGAAAAATCGTATCGCCAAAAAAGAACACATCGGAGTCGACTCTCGCAATGATGTCGTCGTCTGCGGCATCCTCGGCGGCTAAGCTATAGGCTCGCCAAATCCAGCCGATCTGCGTTGCTCCCCACCCCATGCTTTTGGGCCAAGGGATTACTCTTGCCTGCGGAATAAGTGCCTGGAGCGCGTCGATCTGGGCTGAGGAGAGCGGTTGTTCTTCGTCGCTGAACACCAGCACCCTGATATTCAGGCCCCGTACCTGATTAACCAAGCTATGCAGCGAACAGTACAGGTACGGATAATAGGAATGGCAGCTGAAATAACAGAGGTGAAATGTGCGCGTGCCCGAATCCGAGAGCTTCAGTACTCGGCTACGCTCGAACAATTGTCGAGCGAATTGTGGAAATTGGCGGACGCGTATGGGAATCATGAAGGTGTTGTGGGCACAGTGTAAGTGTGTTTCTCGAGGAAGTCGGATTCGTTTTCATGCATTGCGGTATTCCATGCTGCTATCCAGACTTCCTAAGGTTTAACTTTTGGGTCAAACGCCGCGCGAAGGCCAAAAAATAGCTGCGGCCGAAGCCGGTTCTGTCTACAGGCTCCAACTCGGGCGGGTGTAACTTCCGCAAAGCTGACAGCAAGGATGGCTGACCAGTCTTTTCCGCACTCATGCGCACGACACGCCACCAGGTCTCTGCGGTATCCCGGAGAAGCAAGGCACGCTCGGTTTCTTCCAGTCGCTGAATATCGCTAAACCGGTGGCATGCTTCCACCAGGAACTCCCCCAGGCGCCGGAGTTCGTTGATATCCCCGCTGGGAATATTTTGATTGCAGAGGTTCCACACCAATGCCACATCGTCGTCCCGATCGGTAAACCCCAGGTAATCCCGATACTGTTCGCATATAAAAGCCAAGCCGTTGCGGCCCATGGCATCGAGTACCGAGTGGGTAGTATTCTGAGCATGGATCAAGTAGATCACCAAGGGCTCTTCCAACATGCCCAGCTTGCCGGCGCGCCCGAGCTGATGATAAATCTCGTAATCCTCGGAATAGGCATAAGTTGAGTCGTAGCGAATGCTAGCCTGTTCCATTGCGTCGCGCCGCACGCAGATAGCCGAATGTACCAATGGACAGCGGTAAAATAGTGTCCAATGTAACAAATAGGGATTGGTGACTGCCTCGGGGAGTGTTTGAGACTGGCCAGTCTGTAGAATGCTGTTGGCCGCCACCATAATGTGGTCCGCATGGGCGTCGAGAAAGGCCACCTGCTTCTCCAATCGGGTCGGCAAACTGATATCGTCGTGATCGGACATGGCAATGTAGACACCACGAGCTAAATCCAGACCGATGTTGCGCGAACGGCTGATACCCTGATTCTCACGATTTGGTACTAGACGAATACGAGGATCTGCAAACGAACCGATGATTTCGACGGTATTATCTTTGGAGCAATCGTCGACAATGATTAATTCAAAATCACCTAGAGTCTGTTTCAGTAGAGATTCGATGGTCTTGCCGATGAATTTGCTGCTGTTGTAAGCCGTCATAACGATGCTTACTTTGGGGATATGGGCCGTGTTCATATTGCCTTTGGATTCAGAGATGAATACCTATGAATAGACGACATATTTTTATGTAAAGCTCTTTATCCTTATTACAAAAGAATCCTATATCCCCGCGAAACTAAAATATACGTATGCCATTCGCCACCTCGTCATGCCTTATTGTAAATCGGTTCCGGACCGTACCATGTTAAGCCGCAAGCATGGGCCAACTTGCTGAAATTCTTCTGGGCGCAAGCGATTAGTTCCGTCCTTTTTTCAACCCTTGATTTTTCGGGCACCGCAAGCACCTTATCCACACGGGGGATGATTTCGTCGAGAGACGAACAAGTCGACTGTTCGGGCAAATCCCAAGTATTAAGATAAAAGTCCAGCTTGCAAAGGCGGTCGCTCAAACCAATATGGGGAACCGCGAAAGATTGAGAGGTGACATTGCCGTGTAGACTCGTGCCAATAAAAAGCCGTGCTTGGGCGATGGTTAACATAATGTCCCAAAGTGATGCCTGATCCGTCACAATCGCCGCAGGAGTTCGGAGCCTCTCCAAGATACTTTGCAGACCTATTTGGTCATCGAGGCCCACGTAACGACCAATCGGCAACAACAGGGCGCGAAGGCCATGATGCTCATAGATCGCTTCGAGTTTATTGATGATCTTTTCCTCAAAGAGTCGGGCATAGTGAAGATTGGATTGAAAGCAAACATAAGGCTCCCCGCCTATCTGTTCAAGTACGCTGTGGCTGGCGCGATCTTTCAAGATACCCAAAGGGAATTGTTCCGACATGATAACGGCGGAATCTGGAGCGAGCTCGACTGCAATCCGATCCTCGATCGATATCAACTGGCGCTTAGTCTCTGCATCGCGCACTGAAAGATATGTAGCCTTTGCCAATCGATCAAGTGTCCCTTCCCGTACGTTTGAAGGAAGTCTAGCCAACTCTGACCCTCCTACTGCGTTATAGGCAATATTTACCGGAACGGGAAAGTCTTCAGAACTGGCTACCCAGGGAAATGGAGCTCGTGCCCCAAAATACCATTGACTCATCAAGTTGGCAGCGCGATCGCCGAACAGCCGCTGAAAAGCATAAAGCATTTGGTTGCCCATGCGTCCCAACAAGTTTTGATGCATGTAAACCCAATCGACTCCGATCGTCCCGCCTCCCGCAAATATAATGATGTCATTGGGCCGAACTTCTCCTCGTCCATAGAGCGCACGCAAACTACGTGTCTTTCGTGCGCCGAATCTCGTTAGATCGCTTTTTACAAGAGAAAAGATCGAGGTTTCAGTATCGGGGCTCCGTTGGCGAATTTCGTTCTCTACAAGGATAGGAAACAGAAGATCGCCGTAGTTGAAGCGATCAAAGGCGCCGAGAAGCGCGACCTTTTGCCGTACTAAGGAGGAAGAGGTCATACGTTTATCAGAAATTGGAATGGAGAAATTTCTATGGTGTAAGGAGCTGGGTTTTTGGTCGAATTGTTAGTGCTAAACGCTTATCGGAACCTAAATTTATTCAGTATCGAAAACTGATCTAATTTGGGAAAGATCTACTCTCCGTCCGTAGGCGGGAACAGCCAGGACGGGACCCGCGAATTATTGCTTCAGCACAAAGAGCGATTTTCGACAAATGCAGTCCGTAGGATGTGCTGACCATCGGGAAGCGCCCTTCGACGGGGCTCATTCCGGACAATCCCTGTCCGGCACCCTATGGGCGGCTTTGCCGTGCAAACCGGCTATCCTGCCGGTTTGTCATGCCGGACTGTCCTTGTCCAGCACCCTTCGGGCGGACTACCGTGCACCAGTTCGCCGGGAGCGAACTGGAACGTGCGAAGCACGGCCCGAAGGGCGAATCTCACGGATGAGACGAGTAAATCGGCCTCGCCACGCTACACTGTCCCGCTTCGCTCGCGAGTCCTGGGCAGCCCGTCCCTGGCCTGCTCGCTCGTCGCGTTGCGTCTCACCCTGCCGATTTGTCACTTCGCTCAGCCCATCCTATACAGACTGCCATTGGAAAATCAGAAAGCACACAAGACATGATTCCACAAACCGCCGGAACAATACCTACTTTGCGGATTCACGCTGCTTCGCGTTCGCACCTATACTTTTAGAGCGTTTTACTAGAAGCTTCGAATTTGGAACAGCCTTTAACCCTTGGTTTATTATCTCCCGGGCTACATCCGACTGTCCGGACTTAACGAATATATCAGCGAGAGTAGCATAGCTTTTTTCGTATTTTGGATTCACCTTAATAGCTCTTTGTAAATCCTTAATAGCTTCCGTTGACCTATTTAACATGGCAAACACTTTTCCCCGGGCCGTCAGCATTTCCGGGAGCATCCGAAACGTACCTGGAACCTTGCTTATGGTATAAGTAAAATCGTCGATAACTTTCTCAAGATAGATATTACGATCCGGATCACTGAGATGTCGATAATACCGATTCATCCTGCTGAGTCCCCAGCAGTAATGATGAAAATGTTCATATCCAGGCCCCATCACGCTGGCCCAATGATTATGATCACGCCTCGTTTGCTCGGGAGTTTTTCCGGGTATAAGCGCACCACCATTGATACCTCCGTGACCCTGGCAATAAGGTGGAAGTGCGCGAATTTCTTGCTCTGTAATATGGCTGTCATCCCATGCCAATGCTTTGCTCGAACAAAAAAATATGGCAAGAAATAAAACTTCGATCCAAAAGCGGTACTTTCTCATTCTAATAACCCTCTCTGGAGCCACCTTTTAATATGGCACGCGACTAACTCGCAAGATTGATTGCGCCATTTACGTGATGAAAAGGTGTGATTGGCTCCTATAATAGTTTTTATGTGGATTTTGGATGATCTCATAGCTTTCGCCCAATGTATATCCGTATCAACGAGATTCAGAAACTCCTTGGCAGTTAAATCATTACCGCTAAGTATGAACAGAATGGCTCCCTCAAATCTTCTCAATCCATCTAGCATGCGGTCTATATAATTCAGCCCGCCATGGCGAGGATCGATGGATCCCTTTTCGCCGCTTGAACGAGGCTTATTGAAAATGGAACGGAACGAAAGCAGAAGTCCGCCAATTGAATCGCCGAAGCTAAATTCACTGGAGAAAAGCTTAGTCCAGAACGACGGCTGCATTAACCGGGTCAAATAATAGTGTTTTAGGCGTGTCTTCGCCGCTCCCTGCTCACTATGAACCCATGGATTGAGCAAAATCAGGCCGCCCACGCGAGAATCGGTATGTCCATAGAACAGAGCGGCCGAGGCGGCATCGCACAATCCCCAAAGGACCACCTTTGATACACTAGGCACTTGCTTGAGAAAAATATCGATCGCCGCGCGAATATCGGCATCCACCACTTCGAAATTGCGCATATCGCCCTCGCTGTCGCCCATGCCACGATAGTCGAAGCGAAGGGAGGCGATGCCTTCTTGAACGAGTTGGCGTGCCAGCAAGATGAATTGACGGTGGCTGCCGGCCCGGTATTGCGGACCGCCGACCACGATAATCACACCCGTTTTGGCGGGCTGGACGGGTACCGCGGCGATGCCTATTAATCGGGAGCCCTCGCACTCAAAAACCATGGGCTGTTCGCGCCATGAGGAAAGTGAATCTTGCACTGGGCTTTCCTCATTTTCCCTCCCCGTCACTTTTAAGGCTTGGATCATGATAAAAATCCTTCAAGAGTAGCTTCGAGCAAAGCAGGACATTCGGTAATTTCCTGAGTGACCCAAAATGGTTCGCCTTCCACTGAGTGAGTGGTTAGGTGAACGCCCGCCGCAGTCCATGCATCTATCACCCGTTGGCTGGCAGGCGCCAGTTCTTCGCCGGTGCCAATTTCGAACCAGTGCGTCCGACAGGGTGGTATCTGATCCGCAAGCTTCCAGCTCGCAAGGACATGCGCCATCTCCGGAGCAAGGCTATACCCCCCCACTTCCACGCCCTGCCCCGCCTCTAGTTGAGCGCGCAAAGTCTTGGTGCCGGATTGAGCCTGTCCGTCGGAGAGCATTTCGCTAGCCAGCTTGATGCGAAGGAACTGATTGAGAAAAAGTTCGCCGTTTATGATCGGCTGCCAAAGAATAAGGCGGTCGATCCCGGTCAGTTCGCGTGCCATTTCCGCTGCAAGAGAAGCTCCCGTTCGAAGGCCCCATAGGTCAATGGATTCTATGCCCTGCTTTTCGAGCCAAGCGTGAGCAAGCCGGACATCGTCCTGCCAAGTCTCCCATTGGGCATCGCTAAAATCGCCGGCACTGTCGCCGCAACCGGTGAGATCGAGCTGCAATACGGCATAGCCCGCCGCTGCAAAGGCGCGCGACTGCAGGGCGGCCATGCGGCGGGATTTGTGCATTTCTTCAGCAAAAGGATGGATATAAAGGATTCCCCCCAGCGGCTCCCTTTTCGCCGGCGTGAGATACAGGCAGAACAGCGGTCCGCGTGGACTATCGAGAAAAAAAGGGTCGATCCGGATAGCCTCTGGCGCTACCTCACCCATTGAGCTTTTGTTCCACGAAAGCGGTAAGGGAGCCTAAGGTCGCAAACGTATCGGCACTGATCTCGTCGTCCTCAACTATAAACCCGAAATGTTCTTCGAGACTCGTCAGTATCGTGACAACGGCCATGGAATCGAGTTCGGGCAAGGCGCCTAGCAACATCGACTGAGTCGTCAATGCATTTGCTTTTGAGCCAAGTTGGAGGGATTGAGCAAGGATTTTCTTAATGTTTTCTTCAAGGCTCATGTAAAGTACCTAACAAATATTTAACATCGTATATTCTTTTGGGACAGATACCGGTTATACAGTTCGTTATTATGCCCGATCCAATATTCTATCCCCTGGCCGTTTACCCAACTGATTATCCCAAATCATGCCTTCCAGGGTTGCCCGTCCCTAGCTTGGCGGCATTCTTCGGCCAAAAGGAGCATTCCATTCCGTCCGCCTTTTTGGATAGGCGTTTATCATTCTTTTCGTTCGGTCGTTATGCACTGGCCGAAGCACTACGCCGAGCCGGCGCGGGTTCGGGAACCGCGGTGCTTCTCCCTGCCTTTCATTGCCGCAGCATGGCGGAATCCGTGATTCACCTGGACGCGGAAGCCCGCTTCTATCCGGTAACCGCCGATTTGCAACCCGACTTTGCTGCCGCTCGGGAACTTGCCGGAGATGGGAAAGTTCGGGCGATGGTTTTGACGCACTATTTCGGTTTTGTCAATGCATTGGATGAAGCGCAGGCCTTCTGCTCGCATCAAAGTATGGCATTGATCGAAGACTGTGCTCATGCCTTCTATGGCGAACATGACGGACAGCCGTTAGGGACATTCGGTCAGTATGCCACGGCCAGCGCCTGGAAATTTTTTCCGGTAAGCGATGGCGCAGTGCTGCGGGATAACACCCGGGGTCCCGCGGCTACGCTTCGCTCGCCGCCGACCACAACCGAACTCAAAGCTTGTGCCGCCATGCTAGAGCGGGGGATGGAGCGGTTAATTCATGGAAGATCGCTGCCAGCGATCGACGGCCCGGAACTGCTAAAAGGGGCCAGAACGATCGCCGACCGCTTGGCATCCTTGGGCGGAGGCGAGACCGGCACTTCGACTTTTCAGTCGGAATTCGAGCATCTGGCCGGCTTGCGGGCGTCGCGCGCGTACATTTCTGTTATCGCTCACGGACCCATCGCACATCGGCGCCGCAAGAACTATCTTCAATGGCTGGAAGGCATCAAGGATTTGCCGGGCCTTCGTCCTTTGTTCCCAAACCTTCCTGAAAGCGTTGTGCCTTATGCCTTCCCGCTGCTCGCGGATGCGGAGGGGGTATTGTTCCATGCCGTGAAGCTAGCTGGTATCCCACTCTGGCGATGGGAAGACATGGCCATGACGGATTGCCCGATTTCACGGGAATACAGGCTGCGTCTCTTGCAGTTGCCTTGCCACCAGGGGCTGCGTGAAGAGGAGTTGGATTGGATGCTTAGCGTATTTCAAACCGTATCATCGAGGTTTAATAAGTGATTTCCGAAATGGGTACCGCAAACGAATCATTCATGAAGCTCCATATATTGGACAGCTTTGATTTACTCCCTTCCCGGTATCAGGAAGATTTTGCCTCGAACTCGGTTTCGAGCTTTGACTCGGGTTTGGAATGGTTCAGACTCTTGACGAAGTGCTCGCTCGGCCAAGAAGAAAAACCCAGGTTATTTATCGCGGAGAATGACACGGGAAATCGTGTATTACTGCCGGTATGCCTCAGAAAATCGACATTGGGTAATACCCAAGTAGATTCGCTGGTGAACTTCTATTCGACTTTTTACACCCCTATTCTGCCCTCCACCGGCCATGAAGAACTCTTAAAGCACCTTTTCATTAAGCTAAGAAATACCGCACCATCTCCAATCAAGCTCAGCTTTTATCCGATGGATCCCGACGGTCATGCATTCAGCGCTTTGTTGGGCGCTTTACGTGAGGCTGGGTTGATCCCGTTCCGTTACTTTTGTTTTGGCAATTGGTACTTGCCTCGCGACGGAATGAGCTGGGAGCAATATCTGCAAACCAGAACCAAAAAAATGCGCAGCAACATAAAGCGCATGGAGAAAAAATTTGCCGATGCACAAGGTCGAATCGAACTGGTCACTACCGAAGGACCATCTCTGGATGCCGCAATCACGGCTTACAACCAGGTCTACAATTCCAGTTGGAAGCAGCCAGAGCCTTTTCCGGACTTCGTGCCCAACCTGATACGCATGGCCAGTACCGCGGGTTGGCTCCGGTTGGGTGTAGCCTATCTAGGGGAAACACCCGTAGCTGCCCAGCTATGGCTGGTATGCCATGGCAAAGCCTATATCTATAAAGTTGCCTACGACGAAAAGTTCGCCAGCTTTTCGCCGGGAACGGTTCTTACTGCCTATTTGCTGCGGCATGTTTTGGAAAATGAATCCATTTCGGAAGTGGATTATCTTGTTGGTGATGATCCGTATAAAAAGACTTGGATGAGTTATCGCCGCGAGCGCTGGGGGATTGTGGCATATAATCCATCGACATTGATGGGTCTTATTGGTATCGCATGGCAGGTTGCCGGCATCGCACGCAAGAAAATGTTAGGTGCTTTGCCCCAACTAAAATACAAAATTACAGCATCTTCATGAGCAATATCATCTTCGTTCCGATTACTACCACACTATGTGACATAGCGTAAGCGGATTCACAATTTGTTTTTAAGCTGAACATTCCAATCACCTCCCCGCCCAAAACATATCTGACAAATATCGAATGACTCCTCTCATTTCCACTTTAGCTACCATAATTGTGTCATAACAATTTTGCCCAGTAATAATTAACTAACATGTCCCGATTACTAGCGCTAATAAATAAGAACCATGGAACTTATCGTGGATACATCCGAATGCTTTTAGCCCAGAGCGAGTACTTACTTGGACGCCTTGACCCTTTTCTAGATATTCAACCGCATCGCGTCTCTCGTCTTGTATTCGTGTGTCTTGGCAACATCAATCGTAGTGCATTTGCCCATGCACTTGCACATAAATACGGTGCAAATACTTTATCTTTTGGCCTTTCGGCGTCGTCCGGAAACTCCGCATTTCACTTGGCGATAGACACCGCAGACCGATTTCGTGTCGATCTTAAATCCCACTTAACGACGGATATAACTAATTACCAGTATCGAGACGGAGATCTTCTGCTAACAATGGAAGTGCGGCATGCACATAAATTGCTGGAGGCCGGTTTTCCTATTCAAGCAATTGCACTTCTTGGCAATTGGGCAACTCCGCATCGCATTCATATACATGATCCACATACACTTTCCAGGGAATATTTTCTATCTTGTTTCACCTTGATTTTTTCTGCCGTGACCAATCTGCTAAAATACCTGGCAGAAGAAAACAGCCCATGCATGGCGAAGACGCACTATGAATGTCTTTCTAACGTTTGATATCGAAGTTTGGTGCGGCGGATGGAAGGATTTGGATCTGAACTTTCCTAAGAGTTACAAACGGTATGTATTTGGTGATTCAGATCATGGTGAATTTGCTCTTCCAAAGACGCTTGAAATACTTCAGCAGCATGGTTTACAAGCTGTATTCTTTGTAGAACCGCTCTTTGCTGCCCGCTTTGGCAGAGAATACTTATTTACCATCGTCGAAATGATCCGATCTCATGACTTCGAAATTCAACTACATCTTCATCCTGAATGGATCGACGAAATTACTCCGCCAGTCATCGAGAACTCTAACGTTAAGCGCCAACATCTCTGCTATTACACAGAAGAAGAACAATACGCCCTAGTACATACCGGGCTTGATCTACTCCGAGAGGCGGGAGTACATGCCATATCAGCATTTCGTGGCGGCAGTTTTGCAGTAAACAAAGATACTTTTCTTGCAATTCAAAAAAACGGCATCTTTATCGACAGCAGTGTCAACCGCTCCTTGAGTTGGTCGGCCGCTGATCTTGGACCGTTGCGCGAATGCGCCGATCACTTTTGTACGTTAGACATTGACGTTTACCCTATGACCGTATTTATCGATGGATTCGGTAAAAAAAGGCATGCACAAATCGGAGCATGCAGCTTCACAGAAATGCGTGACGCGCTGCTTTCAGCATTTAGCCGAGGTTATCAATCATTTGTAATTCTCTCCCACAATTTTGAAATGTTGAAACCAGGATCGAGCGAGCCTGATTTTATTGTAGTGAGGCGATTCCAAGAACTCTGCAAATTCCTGCAAAAAAATAATGATAAATTTAAAGTAATAGGATTTAATGATACACCTCGAGAGGAAAAGGATTATGGAAATTCCTGTTTACCTAATATCAATGTCAAAAAGACTTCGACCGTTCTACGGCTATACGAGCAGACGATGCGCCGATTGAATGTTCAGTAACTAGTCTCTTCGCCGTTGCATCATGAATAAAGCCTTTTCAATTTATCTTGATCTGGTGCGTTTCTCTGCTGCATGTCTGGTGTATTTGTGGCATTCAAATCAGCGTTGGCTGATAGTGGATAAACTCCCGGCAAGCAACTTTGGCCATAGCTCTGTAATCGTTTTCTTTGTGCTTTCTGGCTTTGTGATAGCCTACGTTACAGCTGAGAAGGAAAATACACCGATAGAATATTTCTCGAGCCGGATGGCACGAGTGTATTCCGTAGTAATTCCGGCGGTTATCTTGACCCTAACGTTAGACTATATTGGAAGGCAGAGTATTCCAGAGGTATACGCTTCTTATCCTTTTGACCAGTTCCCTATCCGTATATTAGCGAGCACACTCTTTTGTAATGAAATATGGTTTATTTCGATTACGAGTTTTTCGAATGTTCCGTTTTGGTCGATTTGCTATGAGGTGTGGTATTACATCTGTTTTGGATTGCTGCTGTTTGTACCAAAACCCTGGGCCTATCTTAGCGTAGCATTTCTCGCACTAATTGCAGGCCCCAAAATTTTTCTCCTTGCTCCTATTTGGTGTTTAGGAGTACTACTTTATCGGTGGCATTGGCTAAAAACCATATCTAAAACCAATTCCTGGCTGATGTTTTTCGGTGGGGCGTTAGGTATTGTTATGTTTCATTGGTTGAATATACCAGAGAAAATAGCCGAGAACTTCAAACTTGTTGTTGGTGATGAACTTTATAGGAATCTTGCCTTTTCAAAGTTTTTTCTTAGCGATTATCTCCTTGGTCCATTAGTTTTTATCCATTTCGTGGGTGCCAGAAATGTCGTTTCTTATTTCGCGCCTTTATTTTATTTTGAGCGCCCGATCCGCTTCTGCGCTTCATACACGTTTTCTCTATATCTTCTCCATCAACCTTTGTTTCTGTTCTGGGGTTCGGTACTGAAAGGTGATCCTAGTGATCATATCACTTGGATGATAACCACTGTTCTTGTTGTTTCTTCGGTTCTTTTAGTCGGCTTTTTCACGGAAAATCGACGATATCTTTTGAAACATTTCATCAAGTACATTCTTCTTCATGCTTCTTCCAGAATTTTTGTTGCTTTAAGAAAGACCGCTTAATGGCTCTACAAAACCAAACTGTCTGTTTTGTCTTAGGCTTAGAGTCTCAAATCGGTCTCGGGATCGTGCGTGAACTCGGACGGGCCGGAATACCTGTCATTGGGATTTCGCGTAACCCACGGGCACTCGCCTTGGCATCGCGATTTCTACTGGACAGAATAATAATTGAAGGACGCACTGAAGAGTCTATCGATAAGATTCGTCGCGCCGGAGATCAATATGGCGGAGGAATATTAATTGCTATATCCGATCCAGACTTGGCGTGGTTGACCAAATATCAGAAATCCCTCGGTTCAGTAACTCCTATTCTTCCTCCAAAGGCTGCCTTCGAGATGGCGCTTGATAAGAAGCTCACTATCGAGATTGCTCACCAACTTGGAATCAGGGTTCCTCAAACGGTTGCGGTCAAAAATGATTCGGATATCGAAAATATTGCGGAAACTGTGCGGTTTCCTGTTGTACTGAAGTGGCAAGATCCTCAGACGGTAAGTTCAGCGTTAAATGCACTCGGCATAGAATTAATTAAAGCAGAGTATATTTACGACAAGAAAGCCCTTTTAGAATCTCTCACTAGATATTCTCTTCTCAGGCAATGGCCGCTGATTCAGGAGTACTGTCCGGGTCACGGTTTAGGTCAGTTTTTTTATATTCACGAAGGCCGAGCAATACGACGCTTTCAACACCGTCGAATATGCGAGTGGCCACCGGAAGGAGGATTTTCGAGTGTCTGCGAAGCGGTACCGCTACACCAGCACAAGGATCTTCAAGAGAAGTCTATTGCACTACTGACTCGGTTAGGTTGGGAAGGAGTGGCGATGGTCGAATATCGCTACGATCCCGAGCAACAACAAGCTGTGCTGATGGAAGTTAATGGCCGTTACTGGGGAAGTTTTCCGCTTGCTGTTCAATGCCGTGCGGGTTTTTCCGTAATTAGCTATCTTCTGCACACTACTGGAACTTTACCGGAGTTACCCCCCGCTTTGGAACATATCCGTTGTCGAAATGTGGCAACCGAGATTAAACGCTTAGCCGTTATTTTGGCTAAGGCGAGTTTAATCCGCGATCGAAATTTCCAACTAAAACCCGTTTCAGAAATTTGGCGTTTTTTTGCGGATTTTTTTAGACCAAATATCAGCTTTTTTGTTTGGTCTTGGGATGATCCGGGTCCATTCTTTTCGGATATAAGAAATAGCATGAAATCCTTAATGAAAAGGATTTTCCATGACCATTGCCACGGCAGCTAGAGCAGAATCATCCGGCCGCCGCCGCATCAGTTATCTTTGGATGTTGGAAATACCGTCGGATGCGCTCGGGGGGTGTAACCGATGCCGATGGCACCGCGCTTTCCGTTTCAGTTCGACCTTGGTTTTCGCCGGTAGTCCGCTATGCCATGCGCCCTTCAAGCCGCTGTTCAACCGCGCATCCGGTGAGAAGGAATAATACGGATCTAAAAAAGGGAGCCAAGGCGAGCGAGGCGCATCGGCGCCCTCTCGCTCCCCGAACTGAGACGGTTGCTCGCCGGCTTGCTCTGGCGAGAGGGGCCGACGGTCACGGCTGTTCTGCACGGGTCCCGCTGGCGGCGGCACCCTCAAGCCCGTGCCCGTGACTATCACTATCAGCGGCACCAGCGGGAACAACTGCGGCTGTAGTACTAGCCATTGCGCTGATCGCCGCGTGGCGTTCCCAAAACGGGACCGTCCTTGGGCGTTTCCACCAACACCGAAATCAACAAGGCGGCGAACCCCACGAGCTGCACTGCGAAACCGGCGGCGTGGCCGTATTCCCAACGTTCCCGCAAGCGCATCCAGACCGCAGGCACCGACTCCGGCGCCGTTCGGAATGCCTCGGCCACTTCCCCATTTACCGGATTGACAACGGTCAGCCATACCCCAAAAGCCAGCATGGAGCAAAGCGCCCCGGTCAAAGTCCAGGGGAAGGTGCGCCCGCGCTTCCGGACGCGAAACGCCAGCACTATGGCGGCGAGGATCGAGCCAATCTGGTACACGCCGCCGACGATGGCGAAGTAACGGTACAGCGTGGCATTGACTGCGGTGTACATTGCCCAGTCGTACTGCATCTTTTGCGGCAGCTCGAGAACATGGGCGGATTCCATGGTCATGGCAAGCGCTGCCAGCAGCAGCGTAATAAAGCGCCAGGCTCTTATTCCCATTGCTTTCCTTCAAGATAACTCGGCATCGGCTTTGCGGCAGGGGCTGATCGCAACGATTGTGATAAAGGCCAAGCTGGCCCCGCTTCGGATAAGCGCGCGTTACCTTCTCGCAACGCTCCTCAAATCCAGTACTTCGCGAAAAGAATCAAATGCGCCAGAAAGCGCTGCCACAGCGGCCGGTTCGGGTAAGCCGAGGGCGATATTTCATTGGAGTGCTTCAAATCCGTTAGAAACTCCGACGCCAAAGCCGCCTTCGTATCGGTTTGGCTGAGCACATAATCGACTTCCAGATCGTGGCGGACACTTCGCGAATTCATGTTGCTCGAACCCACCGTCATCCATTCGTCGATGATAATGGTCTTGGCATGGAGAACGCCCGGCTGGTACTCGTAAATTCTTACGCCGTGATCCAGCAGACTTCCGTAGAACATCGCCGAAGTCCATGGCATGAAAAAAATATCGGATATCGACGGCAGAATGATACGAACGTCGACTCCCCGTTTCGCGGCATGATTGATCTCATGCAGAAGATGCTCGTCCGGGACGAAATAGGCGTTGGTGATCCAGATTCGCCGCTTGCTCCGGCCGATCCGCCGGAGGAGATCCCTCATGCGCGCTCGGCGCTGGCGCCGTGTGTCGTTCAGGCGGAACGGCGAGCGCGGCGGCGTTCGGTGCCCTAGAGGACGCCAGCGCCAGGGATTCCAGGCGCGCCGAAACGCATGCTTGAGCGGCCGCGTATCGATGTCTTCGACGCGAATTGCCGTGTCCCGCCATTCTTCTCCGCCATGGGCGGCCGGCAGGTGGAGTGCGGAGATGTTGAAACTGCCGATCCAGGCGATCCTTCGGTCGATCATGCAGACCTTCCGATGGTTGCGATTGTTGAGCCGGGTCAATAACTGCAAAAATCGCGGCGGCACTGCCCGGCCTCCGGCCATGTGCCGCCAATGGCGGAAAAACCATGGAATCGGATGGAATATCCTGAAGGGAAATCCGGCCTCTTCGAGCGTCGCGAGCAGACGCCCTCCGGCAAGCGGCAGCCCTACCCCGTCCACCAGGAGTCGCACTCTGACGCCTCGCTGATGGGCATGGCTTAAAGCGGCGATAAAGGCACGCCCCACGGCGTCCAGTTCGAAAATATACGTCTCGAGCAGAACCTCCCGGACGGCCGAGTTGATGTCTCTTACCAGATCGATGAAAAACTCGTCCCCGCGGACATAAAGCCGCTCCTTCAACGGCAATGTCGTCCCCGCGTCGGACCGATAAACGCGCGAGGATGCCGCTTTTAACTCGGCAATCAAAGAACCGGCGTTGGAATTGATCCTAATTTCCTTCACTTGACGCAAACGTACTTATGACGGATTCCCGTTCGGTTTAGGAAGCTCTGATTAAGTCCTTCGACAGGCTCAGGACGAACGGTAAAGGATTGATTCCGTTCGTGGTGAGCCCTTCGACTAGGCTCAGGACAGGCTTGTCGAACGCTCTCCTGAGCTTGTCGAAGGGCATGAACGGAATCCACTTGTTCAGAGATTCCTTTAGTACCGTGCCCATGCGGAGTGTTGCACATTTCGGTGGGAGGGGCCTTAGCCCGCTCCCACAAGACTCATCCAAAAGCTACGAGCCGTTTCGGATGAGACCCAGACCTTCACTACGACGGCGCTTCGCTAGAAGTTTGCAAAAAGGCCTTGAACTCCTGCAAAGCCCGTATGGGCGCGAGGCATGCCATACCCGAACACACATAAGCGATTTCTCCTGGTTCGGCTTTGCGTTCGGTCAAAATTCCGGGCAAGACTTTTTCCTCGGCGGGTATGGCGAACACCACGCGTTGAACGCCAGTAGCGGGCGCGTCACGGACCGCATCGCTCCAGGCCCGAAGAGCTTCCGGCCTCCCTCGCAATACGAGGAATTGCAGCGGATTGAGCCATTCCTGCATGGCATTCAATAAGGCCCCGTGGGCATGGGCATATTGGCGTACCGACGGCATGGCGGCCTTCAGCGCGCGTTCCGCCGCTTCGGTGTAGCGGTACTCGCCCACTAGATGGCCGAGCCTCAGCAAAACCGACGCAGCAACGCCGTTACCCGACGGCATCGACTCGTCCATCAGTGTTTTCGGACGTTGAATCAATTCTTCATGATCGTCGGACGTGAAGAAAAATCCGCCTTGTTCGAAGTCCTCGAAGCGGGCGAGAAGCTGGTCGGCCAATGTCAAAAGCCAATCGAGGCGGTCCGTCCGCCACCGGCATTGCAACAGCTCCAAACCGGCATCCAGCAAGAACGCATAGTCGTCCAGATACGCATTGAGATGGGCCTTGCCATCCTTGTAAGTAGCCAGCAGCCGGCTTTCCTCGACACAAAGCTCCCGGCGCAGAAACTCGAAGGCCCGGTCCGCCGCATCGGCCCAATCCTCACGCTCCAGCAACCGGCCCGCAGACGCCAGGCCCTTGATCATCAGGCCGTTCCAGGCGGTCAGCACCTTGTCGTCGCGCCCCGGCCTGATTCGCTTTTCACGAACCTTCAATAGGCTAGCGCGAGCGGATGCCAGTCGACGCTCGGCTTCTGCGGGATCGATGCCCAAACGGGCGGCCACGTCCTGCAGCGGCATGGCGACGTGCAGATGCCAATGTCCCTCGAAATTGGGCGTCAGATTCAAACCGTAGTGGAGCTCCGCCACGGCGTATTCCTCGAGCGGGAGAAGATCTTTTACTTCCTGCCGATCCCAAACGTAGTACTTGCCTTCCTCGCCCTCGGAATCCGCGTCCAGACTCGAGTAGAAGCCGCCTTCCGGCGATTGCATGTCCCGCACGGCCCATTCCGCCGTCTCCTCGATGACCTTCCGGAACAAGGGGTCTCGCGTCGCCCGCCAAGCCTCGGCATACAACGGCAGAAAAACGCCGTTGTCGTACAGCATTTTCTCGAAGTGGGGAATTTCCCAGGCGGCATCCACCGAATAGCGACAAAAGCCGCCGCCGATTTGGTCGTAAATCCCGCCTTCCGCCATCTGGGTGAGAGTCGTCGTCACCATTCGAAAGGCAGATGCATGCTCATCCGGGCTTTGACGCCACAAATGCAGCAGAAATTCGAGATTCGAGGCCTGCGGGAACTTCGGCGCATCGCCGAATCCGCCGTTGACGCTGTCGAAATTGGCCTCCAACTCGCGCTTCGCCTGGACCAGAATGCTTGCGTCCGGAGCTTCCGGGCTTCCTGCGTGTCTAATGGATTGCAGGATGTCGGCAAAAGACCTGTTGTGAACATCAAGCTCTTGTTTATGCCGGCGATAGTATCCGGCCACCTGTTCCAACAAGGAACGGAATGCCGGCAACTGATAACGGGCGGTATTAGGGAAGTAGGTGCCGCCGAAGAACGGTAACTGATTGTGCGGATTGAGAAACATGGTCAGCGGCCAGCCGCCGGGACGGCGGGTGAGAATTTGATGGGCCAGTTGATAGATCTTGTCTAAATCCGGCCGTTCCTCGCGATCCACCTTGATGTTGACGAACAGCTCGTTCATCACCGCCGCAGTTGCCTCATCCTCGAACGATTCATGGGCCATGACGTGGCACCAGTGACAAGCCGAGTATCCGATGGACAGCAAGATCGGCTTGTCTTCCCTTCGGGCTTTTTCGAGCGCTTCGTCGCCCCAAGGGTACCAGTCGACCGGATTGTCGGCATGTTGCAGCAAATAGGGACTGGTTTCGGAGCTCAGACGGTTTCTGTGAATGGAGTCCATGAAACTGCACCTTCTCTGACGCCGGGATACGGCGGGTTGATCGTTATTCGCAGCGACGGCTGTCACCGGAGCGTCATCCGGGCCTATGGAGGCTAGGCACCTTAACACTATTTTGACACTGGACTAGCGGAAGAATCATCGTGGCGACCACACTATTCCCTTCGTACGGAAAACCGCCTTTGTTCGTTGCCCATCCGGCAAAACGATCATCGCGCACTGTCCCATTATCCACGCCATTCGACTTCGTCGGGAATTTGCGGACCGCCGAGGGCGCGACCATCCGTTACGGTATCGCCCGTCCCGCCAATACAGTGAAGCGGGGATCCGTGCTGCTGCTCCAGGGCCGCGCCGAATGTCTGGAGAAATACCGCGAAATCGTCGAAGGTCTAACCGCCCGGGGCCTTTACGTTTATTCGTTCGACTGGCACGGGCAGGGATTATCCGAGCGCTTCTCGAAAGGCCGGAAAAGAGTCGACGTGAAATCCTTCGACGATTATCTGGAAGACATTGCTTTATTTATCCGGGAAGTGTGGTGTTTTCCGGAGGCAAACCGATATGTCATTGCCCACTCCACCGGCGGGCACGTCGCTTTGCGATTCATGGCGGAACGGCGTTTGAAAGTCGATGGCGCTCTGCTTTGCGCGCCCATGATCGATCTCAAAACCAAGGGCTGGCCGCGCTGGTTCGCGCCGATACTGGTCGGCACCGTCGCCGGTGCAGGGTTCGCGGATTGCCAGGTATTCGGAGAACGAAGTCATCTTCCGTCGCTTCGTCAGTTCGAGGGCAATAATCTGACCAGCGATCCCGAGCGATTCAGGATTTTGCCGGATATCGTCAAATCCAATCCGCAGCTGGAACGCCGCGGCGCGACGTTTCGCTGGGTGCGGTCCGCGTTCGCTTCGATCGCCAAGCTGAATGCGCCCGGAATCGCCGAGTCCATTGCGGCACCGGTAACGATTCTGATCGGTGACGATGATCAAATCGTCGATGCCGAAGCGGCGCAACGCTTCACGCGCCGACTGCCGAACGGCCGCCTGCTGCTATTGGAAGGCGCGCGTCACGAAATCATGATGGAAAGCGACGCCGTTCTGGACCGGTTCTGGGGCGCGGTGGATACGATGACGGTAACGGCGCGGACGGATCTGCAAACGGCCGCAGGGTTATAACGGCCACGCGAAATCAGAGGACATAAAGCCTATCCATGAAGCTGTCGCGATGCTGAAAGGGGCTTTAGGCAAGTAAGTCGTTGACGACTCGATCCGTTTGGTCCGGCACATCACCGCCGGGAACGGCTAGCGCCCCTTCGACTTCGCTCAGGACAGGATTATTCCAGCCTACAAACACAAGCGACCTTTTACGATCACGACGACATTCCGGGGAGCGATGCCAAACCGGAAATTGGGGCGGGCATCGCCGTGAACGAGCCTCCGGCGCAAACTTCGGTTACTGGACCAGCGCCAGAAGAACGCCCGCCGCCACCGCCGAGCCGATGACCCCGGCGACGTTCGGCCCCATCGCATGCATGAGCAGGAAATTGTATGGATTGCTCTCCTGTCCGACCTTGTTGGCGACCCGAGCGGACATGGGCACCGCGGAAACCCCGGCCGCGCCGATCAGCGGATTGACTTTGTTCTCGCTGAACCTGTTCATCACCTTGGCCATGAGCACGCCCGACGCCGTGCCGAAGCTGAAGGCGATCGCCCCGAGCACTAGAATACCCAAGGTCTCCGGCCGCAAAAACTGCGCTGCGCTGAGTTTCGATCCGACCGACAGGCCCAAAAAGATCGTGACGATATTGATCAGCTCGTTCTGAGCCGTTTTGCTCAAACGCTCGACGACGCCGCATTCGCGCATCAGATTGCCCAGGCAGAACATGCCGATCAAAGGCGCCGCCGACGGCAGCAACATGGCGGTGAGGATCAACAAGACCACCGGGAAAATGATCTTTTCCTTGCGGCTGACGATTCGAAGCTGCGCCATCTCGATCAAGCGCTCCTCGGGTGTCGTCAAGGCGCGCATGATCGGCGGCTGAATCAGCGGCACCAAAGCCATGTAGGAATAAGCCGCCACTGCGATCGCACCCAACAGTTCCGGCGCCAGCTTGGAGGCGACATAAATCGCCGTGGGTCCGTCCGCCCCGCCGATGATGGCGATGGCCGCAGCATCCTTGAAGGTAAAGTTGAGTCCTGGAATCAGGTTCAATGCCAAGGCGCCGAACAAGGTGCCGAAGATGCCGAATTGCGCAGCCGCTCCCAAGAGCAGGGTCTTGGGATTCGCCAGCATGGGGCCGAAATCGGTCATCGCTCCGACGCCCATGAAGATGAGCAAAGGGAACATGCCCGATTTGATCCCGTAGTAAAGATAAGACAGCAGCCCGCCCTCTTCGGCGATCCCGGCTACCGGGATATTGCTCAACACGGCACCGAAACCGATGGGGAGCAGAAGCAGCGGCTCGAAGCCCTTGCGAATGGCCAGGAAAAGCAAGAGAAAGCCGACGCCCATCATGAGCACCTGGCCAATCTGGAAATTGGACAATCCGGTGCTCTGCCATAGCTGGATGAAACCCTCCATCGGCTACCTCACCCCAGGGCCAGCAAGACATCGTTGGCCGCGACGGTGTCGCCGACCTTGACCGAGATATGGGCCACCCGTCCGCCCGTGCGCGTGCGAACCTCGGTTTCCATCTTCATGGCTTCCATCACGATCACGACCTCACTTTCCGCCACGGTTTGGCCTTCCTTGACATTGATCCTGAGAATATGTCCCGCCATAGGCGCCTTCACCGCTTCTCCCGCACCTAGGCGAACCGCGGGCTGCAAAGCCGGGCTTGCGACAGGCTGCACCGAGGTGATGGCACCGCCCGGAGCGACTTCGACGTGATAAACCCTGCCGTTGACCGTGACCGTGTAAGCCTTGCTGCCGTCCGACGATGCCGCGGCGTGCGTAACCTCGGCTTTCGGAGACTCGGGTTTCGGCGTCTCTTCCGCGCCCGGCGCCGGCTCGAAAGCCGACGGATCGCCGCGATTTTGGAGGAAGCGCCAGCCGATTTGGGGGAAAAGCGCATACGTCAGCACATCGTCCACTTCGCTTTCCGCCAGCTTGACCTTGTTCTCGGCAGCCATTTTCCTAAGTTCCGCTGCCAGCTTGTCCATTTCGGGCTCCAGCAGATCCGCCGGTCGGCACGTGATCGGCTCGGACCCTTCGAGCACCCGCTGTTGCAGCTCTTTATTGACCGGCGCGGGGGTCGCCCCGTATTCGCCCCGGAGCACGCCCGCGGTTTCCTTGGCGATCGTTTTATAGCGCTCTCCCGACAGCACGTTGATGACGGCCTGGGTTCCAACGATCTGCGAGGTCGGCGTGACCAGGGGAATGAAGCCCAAGTCTTCGCGAACCCGCGGAATTTCTTCCAATACCTCGTCGAACCGGTCCAAAGCCCCCTGCTCTTTCAACTGGCTTTCCATATTGGTCAACATGCCGCCCGGAACTTGCGCCACCAGGATGCGGCTATCGACGCCCTTAAGGCTCCCTTCGAACTTGGCGTATTTCTTCCGGACCTCGCGGAAATAAGCGGCAATCTCTTCCAGAAGGCGCAGATCCAGGCCGGTGTCCCGCTTATGCCCTTGATAGGTCGCCACGATGGCTTCGGTGGGACTGTGACCATAGGTCATGCTCATCGACGAGATCGCGGTGTCAACATTATCGATACCGGCTTCTACCGCCTTGACGATGGCTGCGGTGCTGAGCCCGGTCGTGGCGTGACACTGCATGTGGATCGGAACCTTGACGGCTTTCTTCAGCTTCTTGATCAATTCCTCGGCGACATAAGGCTTCAGGAGGCCGGCCATGTCCTTGATGCAGATGGAATGGGCGCCCATGTCCTCCAGGCGCTTCGCCAAATCGATCCACATCGGGATGGTGTGCACCGGGCTAACGGTGTAGGAAATCGTACCCTGGGCATGCTTGCCGGCAGCGATCGTCGCTTTGATGGCTCTCTCGAAATTGCGCGGGTCGTTCAATGCATCGAAGATGCGGAACACGTCCACGCCGTTTTCCGCCGCCCGTTCGACGAACTTGTCCACCACATCGTCGGCGTAATGGCGATAGCCGAGCAGGTTCTGACCGCGCAGCAGCATTTGCAGACGGGTGCGCGGCAGCGCCTTTTTGAGCGCGCGCAAGCGCTCCCACGGGTCTTCGCCCAAATAGCGAATGCAGGCGTCGAAGGTCGCTCCCCCCCAACTTTCGAGCGACCAGAAACCGACTTGATCCAGCTTGTCGCAAATCGGCAGCATGTCCTCGAGGCGCAAACGGGTAGCCAACAAGGACTGATGCGCGTCGCGCAGGACGACGTCGGTTATGCCTAAGGGGTTAGCCATGGAACAAACTCCTAAGTTCTTCTTTGTAGTTGTGTTATTGATTCTGGTACCGGTGAATGGCCGCGGTTATGGCGGCTACGACTTCGGATTCATCCGACTCGATATCCGGAGCCTCGGCAGAAGCGCCTGGAGCGTGTTCCGGTTCAGGTACGTAGCGATTGAGCAGTTTCGATGTGATACCGATTACCCAGACCAGCAATGCTAAAAAGAGATACACGATCGTCATGCCGATCAGCATGAGCTTGATACCGGAAAGCAGCAATTCGGCTAATGAATATTCCATGTCTCGCAAAAGCTTTGAACAAACGGACGAATGATAATGTGCAATCCGGCGAAAGTCGAACCGTGATCGCCGTTCGCCTTTGCAGAGTGGAAAGCCGGGATCTCGTAATCCGGTGATCCGATACCGTAGAGCAACCATGACCTCGCTCCGGAGTTCAGCCTGCCGACGTGGCGCACCGCTGCTTTCGCGGGTTTTGACACGCTCCGCGGACATCGTCACGTTCAGCCGATCACGCGCCGAGCTGCGCGGACGGATACCGACTGACTGGCCATTCCAAAGCCGCGAAACGAAAAACGGGCTCGTCAGGAGCCCGTTTGAGGAATGGGGTAATTCGAACCAGTCGCTATTCTTTGCCGATCTGGTAAATCTCCTCTCCATCGTCTTCAACGATTTTGCCGGTCGCCGCGTCGACTTCCATCTTCAGTTCCTTGCGATCCGCTGTCTTGATATCGAATTCATAGGACGCATCGCCGTTGGATTCGATCTCGTATTCGGTCTCGACGATCTCGCCGGGATGCTTTTCCAAAGCGATCTTCTTGGCCGCGTACGTTGTTGGGAAACGGGGTGTGCACGTACATGATGCCGTCCGCCACCAGAGGGGCGCCCTCGTGACCGTGCAGGGTACCGGTGGAGAACGTCCACGCCACCTTGAGGTGATGGACGTTCTCCACGTTGATTTGATCCATTTCGGAGTAATGGGTGGCACCATAATCCTTGGTCTGCATGACCCAGTTCTTGGGGTCCTTCGACGTTTCGATGAGACCTTCGTTGGCGGAGCCGGTGCCGGACACGGCCAAGAGCCCACCCGCCATCAGAGCGCCGCTGACGGCCGCCGCCAATTTGCGTTTTTGCATGTTTTTCTCCTCGTTGGATGCTTGTTCGGACTGTCCGAAGACCGAGCGGTCACGGATCGATGATCACGGCGGCGAAGTTTGAAAGAATCCGATCAATGGCTGTAGTGAATTTGGCCCGAATCGAGACAGGAAAAAATCCGGAAGAAGTGCGAAAAATCTCCCACACGTCACAATCACCTTAACTTCGAATCAAAACGGGATGATGTTGGGAAAAATTCTTTTTTCGAAGACCTTCTTCCGGGCTCTTGACGTGATACACGGGCTTCTCTAGCCTGAATCCGTTTAGGACGACCCGCTCGATTAATTGAGGAGCAATACAGTCCGTGATCGATTTGTTGGTTTACGAACCCGAGATCGTCAGCAAAAGCGAGAAGTCCGACTACGAGGCCAAGCGGGAAAAATCATCGAGGATGATGAGAAAACGAATTACTAGATCGCCATGACGCTTATTCGATTTGACCTACCCTCGAACGGGCTCAGCTGAGCCCGTTTTCGTTTTATGACAAGACTGAAAAATCACTGCCTGGCCACCGAGAATCATGCACGAGAGTCTTAGTTTACGTTTCCGCCTGAACCTGATGATCGTGCTGACCATGTTGGCAATACTAGGCCTAGGCACCTTATTTGCCGTTCACAACGCCCGCCGATCGGTGGCGGAAGAAATCGATTCCACGGTCAATCTAGCCCTGCAACTGATCGAAGCCAGCCTGTCCGAAAGCCGAAGCTCAACAGATTCGCTCGGCAACTGGTTCTCCCAGCTGAACAGGCTTGACAAGACCCGACATCTCCTCATTCAGGTCCGGCAAACATCGGACAACTTCACCGGGAGTGACCATTCGACCGGGAGCCGAAAGGGACAAAACAAGGTTGCCCAGCGGGCCAAAGCCAAGGACGACTTTGGTCAATTTGGACGGGCGGAGCCCGGTGCGAAGCACGAGCCCCAAGGATGGAGCGAGCACAAATTCGATAGGAGCAGATTTGGACAGCCGGAGGCTGGCCCGCAGGGCGAACTCCAGGGAGGGGGTGAGCACACTCTCATTGACTTGGCGGCACGAGAGAGTCGGAGCACATCCGATGTACCCGGCTGGTTTGCCTGGGCGGTCAAGCCCGGCTCCATTGTTGCCGAAAAACGGGTAGAAACCACCGGCGACGATGTCATCAGCATTCTTATCGAAGCCAACCCGGAGGATGAAATTGCCGAAGCCTGGAATGAGGCTCTGGGTTTTTTGACGCTGATAGCGGTCCTGGCAGTGACAATCTATGCTCTGGTGCACATCACCGTAGGCCGGGCACTCCGGTGCGTCGGCGTAATTCTGGAGGGTCTCGAAGACATCGAGCGCGGCGATTACGGCAGGCGTCTGCCGGGCTTTTCATTGCCCGAATTCGCGCGGATTTCGCGAGCCTTCAATCACATGGCTTCCGCCCTCGAAAAAGCCCGCGATGAGAACCGCGCGCTCACCCAACAGTCCTTGGCCATCCAGGAAGAAGAACGGCGCTATCTGGCTCAGGAGCTTCACGACGAGCTCGGACAATCTCTCAGTGCGATCAAAGTCATGGCAGCCTCGCTGCGTAAGCGGGATAACGGTCCTCGGGATAATGAAGCGATCGAGTGCATCATGGCCGTTTGCGACCGGCTGTTCGGCGTGGTGCGCGGAATGATGCGCCGTTTGCGCCCCCTCATGCTGGACGAACTGGGACTCATCGCCTCGTTGGAAGACCTGATCGAGAGCTGGCGCAGCCGCAATTCCGACGTCAATCTGCACTTCGATTGCGAAGACGACATCGACGAACTCGCCGGGGCCGCGAAAATCCATCTGTTCCGCATCGTTCAGGAATGCCTTACGAATGTTGTTAAACACGCCGAAGCCGACGGCGTTTGGATAGAACTTCGATTAATGGAGCTCCATGAAATGGGCAAGCATGCCCGAAGCTGGATTCAGCTCAAAATCAGCGACAACGGATGTGGATTCGATCCGAACCAGCCGAGGCGCGGCTTCGGATTGCTTGGCATTCGCGAGCGCGTCGCCAGCCTGGGCGGGCAATTCCACCTGAACACCCGGCCCGGCGAAGGCGTGTCGCTCGAAGTTTGCGTACCTCGCGGAGAAGCATCTCAATGAACCCGAAAATCACCGTCATGCTGGTCGACGACCATGCTGTGGTCCGCGCGGGCTATCGCCTTTTGCTGTCGCAAAGCGAAAATATCGAGGTGGTCTGCGAAGCCGAACGCGGCGAGGAAGCCTGCCAATACTATTCGGAGTCGCAACCCAATGTCATCGTCATGGACCTGAGCCTGCCAGGCATCGGCGGGCTTGCCTCGATTCGCCGCATTTCGAGCCGAGATCCAGGAGCCAGAATACTCGTATTCAGTATCCATGACGAACTGGTTTATGTCCGTAGGGCTCTGGAAGCCGGCGCCAAGGGTTACATCACCAAAAGCAGCGCTCCGGAGACGTTGGTCGAGGCCGTAAAAAAAGTGGCTAGCGGAGAGACTTATGTGGAACCGGAAATCGCTCAGAAACTTCTGGTGCAAACCATAACCGGAAAAGACGTCTCCACCGATCTGAATTCTCTTTCGGCACGCGAATTCGACGTGTTTTGCCTATTGGCCAAAGGTTATACGACCCGAGAGGTCGCTGACGAGCTTCGTCTCAGCTATAAAACCGTCGGCAATTACACCACGCTCATCAAGAATAAACTCAATGTAAGCACCACGGCCGAAATGGCTCGCCTTGCGTATCAATATGGACTATTGAAAGCTTAAATTTCGGGAAATTTTCCCATATTCGATGGCGGTAGACTCCCTTACCATTCGCGGTTCTGCTGAATTTGTGGGGGGTTTTTATGCTTAAAAAAAGAATATGCCGTACGGGAACTTCGCTACTGGTTCTCATGGGCAGCGAGTTGACCTCGGCCGCGGAAAACGACGAGAGTGTCAATCTCGGCACGGTCGAAATTGTGGGAGAAACGCCGCTGATGGTCTCGGGCGTGCCGGCGGCAAAAATTCCTTCGCCGGTGCAAACGGCCACATCCGAGCAACTGGATAACTATCAAAGCTTTTCGCTCGCGGACTACATGCGTTGGAATTTCGCCAGCGTCAACGTCAACGATGCTCAAAACAATCCGTTCCAGCCCGACGTTCAATTCAGGGGGTTTACCGCGTCGCCGCTGCTGGGATTGCCTCAAGGATTATCGGTCTACGTCAATGGCATCCGCTTCAACGAACCGTTCGGCGACACCGTCAACTGGGATTTGATCCCCGAAGGCGCCATTGAGCGGGTGACGCTGCACTCCGGCTCGAATCCGGTTTACGGCCTGAACAGCTTGGGCGGTGCTATTGCCATGCGCACCAAGACCGGCTTCAGCGCACCCGGCCACACGATCGAGGTGGCAGGCGGCTCTTGGGGACGGCACTGGCAAGAAGTCACGAGCGGATGGAATAACGGCACCGTCGGCTATTTCGTCGATCTCAAAAGCTTCTATGAGGATGGTTGGCGCGATTTCTCGCCCACCGACGTCAAGCAGGGATTCGGCACGTTCAGCTGGCAAAATGAACGGTCGAAGCTGAACCTCACCCTGGCGTCGAACGACAATCACTTGATCGGTAATGGCGCTTTGCCGCTTCAGCTGGCCAAGCAGGACCCGGAAGCGATTTTCACTCATCCCGATCGCACCATCACACGCTTGTTCTTGGCCTCCTTAGACGGTAGCACCTGGCTCACCGATCACTTCGAGTTGTCGGGGAACGCTTATTTCCGACAAAACCGGATCAAGACCTTCAACGGTGACGATTCTGACTTCGAGGAGTGCGAAGATCCTGAAAATGAAGGTTTTCTTTGTGAGGAAGAGGGTGACGAGGAGGAGATTGTCGAGGACGTCAACGGCAATAACGTTTTAGCCAGCGACGCGGTCGAGGGGGCGACCAACAACACCAGCCAGACGAACCAGCGCAGTTACGGCGGCAGTTTGCAGGGCGCCTTCGAGCACGATCTATTCGCCATGCATAATCGAATCGTCGCCGGCGGCAGTTACGACGAAGGACGCATTCACTTCAGCTCGGATACCGAGCTCGCTTCACTTACCGAAGACCGCGGCACCATAGGAAGTGGAGTCCTGGTGAACGAATCGCGGGTAAGAGTCCATGGTCACGTTCGTCATCACGGGATTTATCTCAGCGATACCTTGTCGGTCACCGAGCAACTGACCTTAACGGCGGCGGGCCGCTACAACCTGTCGTTTGTCCGGCTCGATGACCGGTACGGCGATGAGTTGAACGGCTTTCACAAGTTCGAGCGGTTCAACCCCTCCGCCGGCCTGACCTACGCGTTTATGCCGGAATTCACCGCTTACGGCAGCTATAGCGAATCCAACCGAGCGCCCACCCCGATGGAACTGTCCTGCGCCAACCCTGATGCACCTTGCAAGCTGCCGAACGCGTTTCTTTCCGATCCTCCGCTGGATCAGGTGGTGGCGAAAACCTGGGAAGCCGGTTTCCGCGGCGAGTTCGCCAAGCTGTTGGGCGGAAACATCAATTGGAACGCCGGTGTGTTCCAAACCGAAAATCACGACGACATTCTCTTCATCAGCAGCGGCAATCTCACGAATCAGGGCTTTTTCGACAACGTCGGAACGACAAGGCGTCGAGGCATCGAACTCGGACTTTCGGGCGCCTTCGAACGGGTGCGTTTCGGCATCAATTACACCCTGCTCGACGCTACCTTCCGAACGCCATTTCTCGCCAACAGTCCGAACAATCCGTCCGCCGACGAGAACGGCCAGATTCAGGTGGAAAAAGGCGACCGCATTCCCGGTCTTCCAAAACACATGCTGAAAGTCTCGACGGATGTCGAGGTCGTGAAGGGACTGACTGTGGGCGCGAACATGATTTACAACAGCGGTCAGTATTTCCGCGGCGACGAAGCTAATCTCAACCAGCCGCTCAAGGAATACGCCGTGTTCAACCTGCATGGCGAATACCGGTTCAACAAGCACGTGGCCTTATTCAGCCGTATCGACAACCTGTTCGACAAACGGTATTACACTTTCGGGTTGTACGGTGAGGCCGATGATGTGCTCGGTGAGAGTTTTACCGATCCGCGATTCGTGGGTATCGGTGCTCCCAGGGCTGGATGGGTCGGGCTTAAGCTGTCCCTGTGAGTTCAGGCATTTACCATCCGTTGTTTTACATATTGTTTTCCGGACAGTAATAACCGACAGCTATTTGATTCATAAGAATATCTTATTATAGGAATGAGTATAAGTGTGTATAATTTATATCAACCTCAACTGAACTTGGTGGCACACTGATCCGCTCCCGCGGGTGCGTTCAGCCGAAAGTTCTCCTCCTCTTGGCGACCCTAGTGGTCGCTTTTTTTTGCCCGCAGTGCAAGCAAAAAAAAGCCCGCTTTACGCGGGCAGTATCATTATTGTTATTGTTGTAGCCTGAATACGCCCCGCATTAGCGGCAACGTACCTTATTAGTGCTTTTATAGTAATTTTACGACCCTCAAGGGGCCTTTCCTCCTCTTTGACGACTCTATGTTTTCGCGCTTCCTCCGTAAAGCTGCGCACAGTCTAAAGAAAAAAATTTTTGTGTCCACACTTTTTTACCCGTCTCTTCCCTGATGAACGATCCCTCGATTTTTGTCTTAAAAATCTAAAACATACTTGATTATGAATAGAAGACTTTTCTAATATCCGATAAATTTACTCGGATTTAGGATGTCGTTAAGTGTTCCCTTTGTTTCCAAAAATGATCACTCTGATACGGCTTCCTTTCCGGGTGGATATCGCAATTTAAGACATGCTCTATGTGTCGCCTCGATACGCTGGTCAACGAGGCTCTGCAACGAGCTCATGCGCAACATCCATCCCTTCTATCCAGGTCCGTACCGCCGCTATAGCGCCATCGGCCAAGTCCGCTAATGACACCACCGCTCCGGCGGCATCGGCACTAGGCGAGATTTTGCCGAGCTCGAATGTCCGTTCGGCCAAATGTTTCTTACTGCCGCGCTCGTAGGCCGAGACACGAAAACGCATCAGCGCCTTGGCATGGTCGGGCCGCTCGAAAATCTGCTCGAATGCCTGAAGTTCAATCCGAATCCGGAACGGCCCGCCATCCCCCGATAGGGCAAAACGTTGTGCCAGCAATTCGGACGGCGACGCGACCCAGCGATCCAATGTGTAGACCCCTACTCGGGTAGAATCCGAATACACGAGTCGATAGCGAATTCGGTCGTCCTTCAACCACCCTGGAGCAGTCACGTCCACTGAGGACCATGGCGCCGGCGAGCGGTCCGAGCGGCTTGGAAGCGGTCCCAAATCGTGAAGCCTCGGAGGAGGTGATTTTTCAGGCGTGAAGGTGCAACTCGAGACGATCAACACTACGAGAAACAGCTTTGCTAGAAGAAAGTTCTTCATTTAGGCTCCTGAAAGCCCGGTTCGCCCGGTCCAGGCACTTGCTTGGGCGGCCCCAGCAACAGAATCCGGGGGTCATCTTTCAACATATCGGATAGATGTCGAATGTTGACGGCAATCGTACGGGTCTCGTCGAGCAAGGCATTTATCTTGGGCAGAGTGGCTTGTACGACCACGTCTCCCGCTGAGCTACCAGCGGCTATCAAGTCTTCCGTAGGTTTGGCGAGTCCCCGAATTTCCTTGACGGTCGTCTCCAAGCCGCCGGTAAGGCGAGTAATTCCCGCCATCATCTGCTGCGCCTCTCTGGTCAAACTCGGCATTTCCGCCAGCAGCTCATCCATACTTTCTTCTAATGTGGCCAATTGTTCGGTGGCGATTGCAACCGATTCCAGAATGCGCTGAATTCGCTCGCGATTGCCTTCGTCCAGCACGCTGTTGAGCCGATTGGCCAACATGCCCAGCTGGGTGAGAATGTCTTGTCCCGACTCGGTGAGTTTATCGAACAGCGAGGGCCTAAGCGGAATACGCGCAGGATCGTCGGGGTCCGTCGGCAAAGGCTCCGGCTGATCGCCGTTGTCGTACAGTTCCACCTGCGCCAAGCCGGTCAACGCCTGGACGCGCAACATGGCATAGGTGCCATGGGTAATCGGAAGATCCTTGATCAGCTCTATCCGGACGAGAATATTCCGCCGATCTTCGGGATCGAAGCTGATGGAAGAGACTTTGCCGGCATTCACGCCGCGAAAAAGAACGGTCGATTCGGGATTGAGCCCTGAAACCGATCTTTGGGTGACAACATAATAGCTTTTGTACTCTTCGCCGTAATTACCCAGCCATAGGGCGGCAATGATCGACACCGCACCCAAGACGATTACGAACAATCCCGTCAGGAATGCATAAGTCTCTCTACCCATATCAGCCGATCCGCTCGAAAACGCGCTGACCGCGCTTCCCGTGAAAATAATGTTGGGCAAAAGGATGGTCGGAAGCCAGCGCGTCCTTAACCGGGCCGCATACGATCAGCCGCTGATCGGCCAGCACACCGACCTTCGTGCATAAATCCTTTACCGTGTCCAAATCGTGGGTCACCATGACCACCGTAAAACCGAGCTCCCGATGCAGCCCACTCAACAAATCGACAAATTCTTCGCTCAATACGGGATCGAGTCCGGACGTCGGCTCGTCGAGAAACAGCAATTCCGGCTCCATCACCAGCGCACGCGCCAACGCAACACGCTTGATCATGCCGCCGGACAACTCGGCCGGCATTAACATGCCGGTGTTCTCGGCCAATCCCACCATAGTGAGCTTCATGCGCACCAAATGACCGATGAGTTCTTCATCGAAAAGGCCAAACTCACGCAATGGGAATGCGATGTTATCGAAAACGCTCAGGGCACTGAATAGAGCCCCTCCCTGAAAAAGCACGCCGCAGCGGTTGCGGAGCTGCTGATGACGATCGGCCGCGACATCCTGCAGGCACTCGCCGAAGAGGTAGACTTTGCCACGGGTCGGTTCCTGAAGTCCGATCATCTCGCGCATCAGCACTGTTTTTCCGCTCCCCGAACCGCCGACCAGTCCGAAGATTTCCCCCCGGCCTAATGACAAACTGATGTCCCGATGGACCAAGTTTTTTCCGAAACAGGTCCAGATCTGTTCCATTCTGATGACGGAATCATTCATATTGTTCATGATTACAAACCTACTCCGCGGAACACGATCGCGAAAACGGCGTCGATCAAAATAACCAAAGTAATGGCTACGACCACCGAGCGGGTGGTTTCATTGCCCAAACTTTCGGTATTCGGTTCTATTCGCAGTCCGAAATGACAAGCCAAGAGTGCGATAAACAGCCCGAACACAGCTCCCTTGCCGAATCCGATAGCGAAATTGGCCACCGGCACTGCATCGGGCAACGTCACGAAGAACTGATAATAACCGACTCCCAATTCGAAATGCGCCGCCATCGCTCCCCCGATCAATGCGACCACATCGGTCCAGACGACCAGAAGCGGCAAGGCAATCATCAAAGCGACGACTTTAGGAAAAATCAGGCGTAGCGAACGCGAAATACCCAGTGCTTCAAGCGCATCCAATTCCTGGGTGAGTCGCATCACACCGATGCGCGCGGTCATGGCCGATCCCGAGCGTCCCGCCACGAGAATGGCCGCGAGCAGCGGGCCGAGCTCCCGGATAATGCTCAGCCCGAGGATGTTGACGATATAAATCTGAGCACCGAAGGTTTGCAGTTGCAGCGATGAGAGATAGCTGACCACAATCCCGATGAGAAACCCAACCAAAGCGGTAATGCCCAAGGCGCGTCCGCCGGTCTCATGAATCGCCGCCGAAATTTCCCGCCACGGCACATCCTGCGGATGGCGCAGTACATGCCCCACATCCAAAATCAACTGCCCGAGTATCGAGACGAGCGCCTTTAAGTGTTCCGCCAGGGTGGAAAAGACGCGACGAATGCGTTCGCTGACGGGTTTTGGATGCCGGACTATCGGCTCATGAGATGTTGCAGACCAGTTCCGCAACCGGTTGAAAGTAAATTCCTGTTCGGGGCGAAAATGGATTTTGCCCGGCAGTTGTTCGCCCCAGGCTCGCCAAAGCAAAAAGGCCCCGGCGCTATCCAAGGCGGTCACTTCGCGGAGATCCCACTCGCTTGCTTCATCGCGGGCATAGTTCTGAATCAGTTCGCGAAGACGCGGTCCCTCGACCGACAGACCGCGCAAATTCCAACCGCCCTTCAGCGTAAAAACATAACGACCGGATACCGTCCTTTTTTCGATGGACGGCGTGAATGCCTTAGCGGGCGATTGCTGTACCATAATGGGTATTCAACCGCCTTTAGCGGCTATGGACAAGGCTGCGGCCGGTTTCCCCGGGCCGGACCATGGCCGCTGCGGTATTAAGGAGCGCTCGTCAGTGCGAGCAAGCTTGTTTCAGTGCCCTGCGGGATGTGCCGGTCTGTCGCCAAATACCCGCATCAAACTCGCGATAATGGTAAGCGTTGCGAGATAGAACAGGATTTGGACGCCATCCGGACGGGATACATAACCAATCAGAGTATGCAAGACTTGACCGATCAAACTGTCCTCGGACAGCCAATTGGACGTATTCCACACTTCGCGGCCCAAAGGTGGAAGCAGATCGGCCTGCACTAGATATGCCGCTCCCTGCGAAGCAAGCCCTGCGGCCAAAAACAGAATCAGCCAACTGGTGACTTTGAACAGATAACGCGTGGGAATGCGCAGCAAGCCGTAATACATCGCCAAGCCCACGCCGGTACCCAGCGAGATACCGACAATTCCGCCCGTCAGCATGGATCCCGTATGGCTTTCCTCCGCCGACGCGATCCCATATAAGAAAAGAACGACTTCCGAACCTTCCCGCAACACCGCGAGTCCCACCACAACCGCTAGAGCATAGAGGGGCCGGTCGCCCGACAGCACGGCTTTTCCCACTTGGCTCATCTCCTGTGCGATTTCCCGCCCGTGACGCTGCATCCAGATATTGTGCCAGCCGAGCATCGCGACCGCCGTGAATAACACGACCGCGTTGAAGAGATCTTGTCCGACACCTGATACCGCTTCAGCGAGCGTGTCGGCGAAAGCCGCGACTACGCAGGCACCTACAAGTCCGCCTCCGACGCCGCCCCAGATCCACCAGCTGCGAGCAGCAACGCCGCGGCTGGCCGCCATGACGATGCTGATCACAAGCGCGGCCTCAATGACCTCACGAAATATAATGATTGCAGTGGCTAACATGTTCTGACCAATACTGCGTTATTTTGCAATGATGCGTCCTTTGGCAGATTCCTCATGAAATTCTCCAAAAAAATCATACGTGCCCGGATCGAGTGGACCGATCGATACGGTTGCCTGACTCTTGCCGGGAATAACCTTCTCCCTTTTTAACGATCGACTTTCGAACTCCTCGGGGGTTGAGTCTTCATTTTTCACGACCAGCTTGATTTTCTGGCCTGCCGGCACCTCGAGCTCTGCCGGTTCGAAACGGTGCTCCTTGATCGTCAGCGTATAGGTCTCGGCCGCTAAAACCGACCCGCAAACCATTAACAATGCGCTTAATACGATAAATCGGGCCGAGCAAGTCCTGATCTGCATGGTATTCGGTCTTCTTAAGTTCATACGGAATAAGCTAACCACGGAAATATTAAGGTTATTACATAGAAAGCTAAATGATAATTCTTATCAATTGATTAGGCAAACCGGCACGGGTGACTTGATCTGCCGGTTCAGCTCGGCACGCTTGCGAATTCTTCTTGCCCGCATCGTCGAGCAGTGATAGGTAGGCAGTGATGGGATACAGCATTAAGCGCACACCCTGGCAAACCTACACTTTTTTACACATCACGCCATGCCCCGTTATATCGCCGTCATTGACCAAGGTACCACCAGCACCCGCTGCATTCTCTTCGATCATACCGGACGTGCCGGAGCGATGGCTCAGACCGAACACCGGCAGTTCTATCCAAGAGCCGGCTGGATCGAGCATGATCCACTGGAAATCTGGCGGAACACCCAGGCCGTTATCGCGGAAGCATTGCGAAAAGCGGGGGTCGAAGCTAAGGAAATCGCGGCTCTTGGAGTGACCAACCAGCGCGAAACCCTTGTAGTCTGGGATAAAACTACTGGAAACCCGGTATATCCCGCGATCGTTTGGCAAGACACACGCAGTGCCGAAATCTGCGAACGGCTCGCTATGGACGGCGGACAGGATAGATTCCGCGCAAGAACCGGGCTGCCGATCGCCACCTATTTTTCGGGGCCCAAGCTTCAATGGCTGTTGGAAAACGTAGAGGAAATTTCGATACAGGCCGAGCGCGGCACGCTGCTGTGCGGCACGATCGACAGCTGGCTCGTTTGGAATCTGACCGGCGGTACGGACGGAGGCGCACATGTCACCGACGTAACCAACGCCTCACGCACGCTGTTGATGAATCTCGAAACGCTAGCGTGGGACGACGATTTGCTCGCCGCCATGAATGTGCCCCCCTCTATCCTACCGGCCATCCGTTCTTCATCCGAAATTTACGGCATCGCGAAAGGGGCTCTCGCCGGCGTGCCCGTCGCGGGTATTTTGGGCGATCAGCAGGCTGCGTTATTCGGACAAACCTGTTTCAACGTAGGGGACGCAAAAAACACCTATGGGACCGGATGCTTCATGCTTCTGAACACCGGCCCAAGGCCGGTACTGTCCGCCCATGGGCTCATCACTACGGTCGCGTACCAGCTCGGCACCGCAGCCCCTGTCTTCGCGCTTGAAGGCTCCATTGCCGTCACCGGAGCTCTCGTTCAATGGCTCAGGGATAATCTCGGGTTGATTCGAACCTCGGCGGAGGTCGAGTCTCTGGCGAATACCGTCGAGGATAACGGCGGCATCTATATCGTCCCGGCTTTCTCCGGCCTGTTCGCGCCCTATTGGCGGAGCGACGCCCGCGGGATCGTCATCGGGCTGACCCGTTATGTAAACAAAGGCCACTTTGCTCGAGCCGTGTTGGAGGCTACAGCCTATCAGACCCGCGACATCGTCGACGCGATGCGCCAGGAGACGGGCCTGGATTTGGATGCGCTCAAAGCAGACGGCGGCATGGTCGTCAACGAGACCCTCATGCAGTTTCAATCGGACATCCTCGGCATCCCGGTCATCCGTCCGATCGTAACCGAAACCACAGCACTCGGAGCGGCTTATGCTGCTGGCCTCGCTGTTGGCTTTTGGACTGACAGCGAAGAACTCCGTAACCAGTGGCGAAAAGACAAGGAATGGCACCCGCGAATGACATCGGCAGCTCGGGAGCAGCTCTATGCCGCCTGGAAAAAGGCGGTTATGCGGACCTTCGGCTGGCTCGAATAAGCGAAAGCATTGGCATCGCCGCCTAACGAGACTACATCCCATTATCTTTTTCAACTGAGCCGCGGTATTCAGCCTCCGTTCAGGAAGCTGGAATGATACTAATCGCGCCTCGTCAGAAAAGGAGCGAATGCTGTGAAAAAACTGAAACATAGGTTAATGGTGCTGACCTTTACGACTGCACTAACGGGCTGTGCCTCTACCGGATATCACAGCCATAACGATTATGCATATCGCAATACGCTTACCGGTGCTGCAATCGGTGCGGCCGGTGGCGCATTGATCGGGCACGCCGCCGACGATGGCGGTCGAGGTGCGCTCGTGGGCGGCGCTGTTGGAGCCATGGTTGGAGGCGCAGCCGGCTATTACATGGATCAGAAGAAAAACCGTGATCGTGATCCTTACCACAATCGCCCGCCGAATTACAGCAGCTACAACGAGCCGTACCGTTCCGCCCCCTACGGAGAACAGTAGCCACGCACGTACCCTTACCCGTATTGAAGCTTCGGGATTGTCACTGCCGGAAAAACGTAAAGGCGTACCCGCGAAAAACTACGCTTGCTCCGCCCTCGCGGTTCGTGTGGATAGCGTTCGGTATTATCTAGCCGATTGTTCGAGAGCCACGAGATGGGTTACGCCGACCGTTGGCGTACCCGCTTGCGGCAGATAAACCCCTAATCGCGAATTTATGGCTTCTTATCGGTCAACTATTTCGCCTGATAGATGACTTTGGGTTCGAAGTGATAGGCCGGATATCGAGGATCCGGTTGCGGGCTCTCCTCCGGAGCTTTTTTTACCGCCTCTTCGGACACCGGTATGATCACTTTTGGCTCGAAGTAGGCGGCTGGGTATCTCGGATCCGGTTGCGGACTTTCTGCCTCCGAAGGAACACTCTCTGCCGTCTCGGGCGCCCGAATGATCACTTCCGGCTCGAAGTCATAGGCGGGATACCGTGCGTCGTCGCGAGCCCCACTTACCGACGCAAACGCCATCAATATTATTGAACTGCTGAAAATAATTGCATTTCTCACGATACTCACCCCTGTGCCGTCAATCTGATTCCGTATCATTACCCACTGATGAAATCTAGCTCATTAAAGTTTCCCAAATTTCTTACCCAGCCGCCTGAATGTCAAATGGTAATGAATTCCGGCGAATTGCCCGGTCGGAGCGGCCCCTGGAATCGACCCAAGCACGTCCGATTTTCATCCATTTGTAACTTCTCCCTCCGCGGCGCAAGCCATACCGATGGTGATTTCGGCCAGCAGGGTATCGGCAACAACGTATGCGCCGCGCCTTGGATTACGAGAGTACAGGGTTAGACCGCAACGAATTCTTCTCGCGAGTAACGGGCGGTTCCGAACCGATAGTCGCTTTGGAGGCAGTGATCCAACCAGCGGGTGAGAAAGTAGTTCAGCGACCACTTGTAATCCAGTACGCTTTTTGCGCTCGATTCGCTTCCCCTCAAAGCGTCTAGGACGACCGGACGGCAGTGATCACTGAGCGCTTCCGCGGTTTTGGCGTCCAGGCTGACACGGATTTTCACGGCCGGCTCTAAACCTCGCACGAAATCGTGGGTAAGCTCCAGCGTTAGGGTATAAGGCGACCTTTCGAGCAGCCTTAGATGCAAGGACGGCTTGCCGTTGACTTGGGCAATAGCCGTCTCGTCGATACGGGCCAAATCGGGAATTAGGTTCGCCAGTTTCTCGTAGTTCGATTCGCAGACTTTTTGTAGCCAGAAAGATTTTTCTGCAGGCTGGAAAATACTCATTTCCGGTAAAAACAATCTCTCAAAATTCACTGTAAGTAGCGCAGGCGCTCGATGTCTCCCATAAAGTAACGCTCTTGACGTTATAGCCTCGACTTGCGACGTGTCCGAAAATCAGCTTGGCCAAATACTCGGCCGTCGGATGCTCGTCGAGCGCTAGAAAGCGTTCTCCGGCCGAAACCAGCGCCGGCAATAGCGGGTCGTCCTTGTGCAGCAGCAGATTATGATCCAGCTGCCGGTCGATGTACTCCGACGCCGCGGCACTGATTTCCGCGAAATCGCATACCATGCCCTGCTCGTTCAGGCTCTCGGCAATCACGGTAATCGCTGCTTTGACACTGTGACCGTGGAGGTGACGGCACTTGCCCGCATGTTCCATTAGACGGTGTCCGTAGCAAAAATACACTTCTTTGGTAATCGTAAACATGGACTGCGACGAGAATATTAACGAACGATCTCACTCGCTCTTGATACCTTTTATGGCGCCGGCGATACGATAACGCCCCGCATCACTCTCCGTGCACCGAATCGTTTCGATATAGGCCGTCAAAGGCGGGGTGATTTTATTATGTGGAACGAGGCGCACTTCTACGGCCTTGCCGACAGCCACGGGAGTATCGGCCTCGAACAAGATACCCGACCCGCTGATATTCACACAGGCTCCCTCATATACAACATCAGTATCGGCGAGCCGGAAAGTCATCTTGCAATCGGCCTGCATACGCATGAAATCCCGCTTTTCGTCGTACTCCAGCATAGATGTGCATCTCCTCGTTAAGTTTCCCGATATTCTAACCGATAGATCGTCGTGAAAGCCGTTTGGCCGGTCTGCTTTCGGGTTTGGCAATCCGCGCTCTTTTATGCCATAGTGCCGCGCCTAAATCGACACAACTTGAATGCTAAACACTTGGAATGACGCAGCAATCCGACGCTTGAACCTATGAGCACGAAATCCATCGTCCTGACCGGAATAACCACGACTGGCACACCTCATCTGGGCAATTATGTAGGCGCCATACGCCCAGCCATAGAAGCCAGCCGCGATCATAATGTTCTGCCTTTCTATTTTCTCGCGGACTACCACGCCCTGATCAAATGCCAAGATCCGGAACGTGTTCGTCAATCGACATTGGAAATCGCCGCCACCTGGTTAGCCTTGGGGCTGGATACGGAAAACGCCGTGTTTTACCGCCAGTCGGACGTCCCCGAGATCACGGAACTGGCCTGGATACTCAGCTGTGTCACCGCAAAAGGGCTGATGAATCGCGCTCATGCCTACAAAGCCGCGGTTCAAGCCAATGAGGAAAGCGGCGAAAGCGATCCCGACAAAGGGGTCACGATGGGCTTGTTCAATTATCCCATCCTGATGGCGGCCGATATTCTGATTTTCAACGCCAATAAAGTTCCCGTAGGCAAGGATCAGATACAGCACATCGAGATGGCTCGCGACATTGCCGGGCGCTTCAACCATATTTACGGCGAGCATTTCGTGCTTCCCGAAGCGGAAATCAGCGAGGATACCGCTGTCCTATGTGGATTGGACGGACGAAAGATGAGCAAGAGCTATGACAATACCATCCCGCTGTTCGCGCCGGAAAAACAACTGCGCAAGCTGATCATGAAGATCAAAACCAACTCCTTGTTGCCCGGAGAGCCCAAAGATCCGGACACCTGTACGCTGTTCGGCATCTATAAGGCTTTCGCAACGAAAGAGGAAGCTGCGGCGATACGGCGCCGTTACGCGGAGGGCATCGCGTGGGGAGAAATGAAAAATATTCTGTTTGAATATTTGGACGATCATCTGAAAGCGGCGAGAGAACGTTATGAAGCGCTGTTACAGGCGCCCGACAAAATCGAGGAAGCACTGCAAGACGGTGCCCGCAAGGCCCGGAGCTACAGTGCACCGCTGGTACGGAAGGTTCGTCATAGCATCGGAATCCGAAGCCTAAGTCTCTAACCCTTACGCGCAGTTCGGAACCGCTTACATCGCCGCCGCTCCCGCACCCTACCGTCGGTGGTGAGATGTTGCATGATCCCAAATACGGGGCCGAAGGATACCTCAAGGCGACCGGCCCACTGACAAGACTGTTCTGGTTGCTGGTGGCGCTAGCGCTCTTCACCGGTTGTGCCCCGAACCGACTGCAGGAGCCGCTGGCCATGGATGAGGCCGGCACTGGCCGGGCGATCTATTTGATCGATTTAGGCTGGCACACTGGCGTTGCCATCAAGCGAGCGGATATTCCAGCCGGTTTATGGCCGGAAAGCCAAGACTTTCCGAATGCAGAATATCTCGAAGTCGGCTGGGGAGACCGCGACTTTTATCAGGCCCCTGGCTTTAATCTCTGGTTTGCCCTCAAAGCCGTCTTAGTCCCGACCGACAGCGTCCTGCATGTCGTAGGATTGCCCGTCCATCCGACCGATTACTTCCCTGCCGCCGAGATCGTGGAGATTGCCTTATCGGAGCGGCAGCTCAAGCAAGTCATCGTATCGATTCACAACACCTACGCCCGCGAGGATACCGCCAGAGCTCACGCCATCAACCCAGGTTTGTATCCTGACAGCCGCTTTTATGCGGCCGAAGGCAAATTCCATATGTTCAATACCTGCAATGTTTGGGTGGCGCGAGTTCTCCGCAATGCAGACCTGCCCGTCGTTCCGCTTTTCGCGGTTACATCAGAGGGGCTCTTGTCTCAGGCGCGCGAGTTCGGCAAGATCGTGCAGTTGGAATCGGAAGGGCACTGAATGTCGGTGCAAGAATAGCTTTATGGCCTTCTTTAATTTTTCACGCTTACCGATTACTCACGAGGAAATCCCATGCACGTCGTCGTCATCGGCTCAGGTATTGCCGGCATCACCTTCGCAGAGGAGCTTCGAAAGCTGGAGCCGGAATGCCGTATTTCTGTCGTCACCCAAGAAGGGCGTGGCTATTATTCGCGGCCGATGTTATCCCACGGTTTTTCACGGGACGACATCGAGACCAAGATTATTCTGAAACCATTCGATGCGTTGCATGATGCCGGCATCACGATCTACCGCGAGACTGACGTGCTGACATTGAACCGTAACGACAAAACCATTTTTTGCCGTAGCAATTCGGGCGAATTCACCCTGAAATACGATAAAGTGGTGCTCGCACCGGGCTCCGATGCACTCATCCCAGCACCGTTTCAAGCAAATCGCGATTTATTCTTTGTCGTAAACAGCCTCGATGACTTGATCGAACTCCGGCGCCATCGGGAACGAGTCGCCGAGACCTCGGCAACGCCTTTATGGGCGGTGGTCGGTGGCGGGCTGATCGGCTGCGAGGTCGCCTCGGATTTGGCTAAAGCCGGCGACCGGGTCGTCTTATTTCATGCCTTGGCAAGACTCATGGAACGGCAATTGATCGAAGAGGACTCGGCAACTCTGCTGAAGGTGCTGGAGGGGCATGGGATAGACGTGCGCTTGAACGCCTCCGTTCAGGGTTTCGAAAAAATCGGCGATCTTTACGCCGTGAAATTGCAGGATGATCTGGCGAGCGGTTTTCACGGCATCATCGTCGCCTGCGGCTTCAAGCCGCGCACCGGATTGGCCCAGCGTATCGGTTTGAACGCAAATCGCGGCATACTGGTCGATGAGTTCCTGCGCACCAACGACCCTGATATTCATGCCATCGGCGATGCGGCCGAATTCGTGGACGGCCGCTTGTACGCCTATATCATGCCGATAAGACACCAGGCTTTCTGGCTCGCCCGCTTTCTCGCCGGGCAAACCGACGAGCCGTGGCAGCCGCCCGATTTCAAGCCGCGCGCCAAAGTACACGGTTTCAATGCAACGCACCCTTATATCTTTTAATGCGGTATTGAGAGACCGAATGTCACATCCGCCAAACCAACAGCTTAGTGGCGCGGCCGTCCTGTAAGATCAGGGTTCGATCGGGCTCGACGCCCGGCACGTCGAACGTGTTGCTGATGAAAAGTGATCCCGGTTTCATTTCATTCTGCGCCTTACACCACAAACGAGGCATGGGCGCTGGCGACAGAAAGGCGTAAACCACATCGAAACGGCCGAGATTCTCGTCCCAAAAATTGCCGAAACGGATGCAGCATTTTTTTTCATGCCTCAAACGAAACCGGCCGAGCAGGGCCGGCAGCGGCGCCGATTCGACGCCCGAAAATTCGCCGGATTTACATTGCCCGGCCAAAAGGGCCAAGCCGCCGCCCCAGCCGCATCCTAAGTCGATGAATTTGAACGCAGTGCTTCGGGGCAGCAGTTCGGAAACAGCCAACCAGGTCTCGCGATCGGTTAAATAAAAGGGAACCCGTTCGCGAACATTGCTGCGAAAAATCAACCACAACAGAACAAAACCGGTTAGGTACATGATCGGCGGAAGATTCAGCTGCCATGCAAGACCAATTGCGGGAACGAATAGCGCCTGAATCGGCAGCCACCAATAAGGAAGCCTTAAGGCCCAACTGAAAGCCATGGCGAACAGACCCTCAAACCCCACAACAAAGCCGACGGACAAGCCAAATAGGCCAGTGCTCTTGATAAGCAGGAATATGCCTAAAACGGCACCGAGCTGGCTCAGGACAGCCCTAAGCCAAACGGGCAATGTTTCGATCATGTCCTAAAGTCCGGATTCCGTTTTTTTCGCCGGTTGTACCGCATCCGAACGTTTAATCGACTCTTTTTCTAGCGGTTCTTGCGTGGATACATCGATCTTGGAACCGCCGGTAATAATTTCTTCGGCCGTCTGCTTGTTCATCACGATAATGGAAATACGCCGATTCGTGGCGGCCAACGGGTCTTCATTGACATAAGGAACGCTCGAAGAAAGCCCCACTACCCGCATCATCTTTTCTTCTTTTAGGCCGCTTTTGATCAGTTCCTTACGGGCGGAATTGGCTCGGTCTGCGGATAATTCCCAATTCGTATAGCCTTGCCCGCTGCCTGGAAACGGTTTGGCATCCGTATGCCCGGCGATGCTGATCTTGTTCGGCAGCTCGTTGATGACCGGTGCGATTTGATGAAGTATTTCCAACGCATAACTTTCCATTCTGGCACTCGCCGAGTTGAACATGGGCCGACCTTCCGAGTCGATGATCTGGATGCGTAACCCCTCCTGAGTGATGTCGATTTTCAGCTGACTTTGGAACTGTTGAAGCAAGGGGCTGGTCTCGATCATCCGCTCGATCTTTTCCTTTAGCGCCCCCAGTTGCTCCATTTCCTTTTCCGATTCAGCGGCTTCGCCGACGATATCTTGCTTCCCTTCGTTGGTCAGTTTGATTTGTCCTTCGGACTGAGTGATATCCTCCCCTCCGCCTTTGATTACGCTGGTCGCATCGCCAGTGTTAGGACCGCCTTGGAGAGAAGGCTTCCAGGGATCCTTGAAATACTCGGCAATGCCTTGTCGGAAGGCGGGTTCTGTCGTCCCCAAAAGCCACATCAACAAAAAGAACGCCATCATCGCCGTGACGAAATCGGCGTAGGCCAACTTCCAAGCCCCACCATGATGGCCGTGGCCGCCTTTCTTGATCTTCTTGATGACGATTTGGTTCGAATGATCGACCATAGCCTTATCCCGCCGTGCTCGTTAACGGCTTTCTTTGAGATATTTCTCCAATTCGGAGAATTCTGGACGTTCTGCGGAAAACATCGCTTTGCGGGCGAATTCCACGGCGGTAGAAGGGGCGTAGCCGTTTATGGAGGCGATCAGCCCGGCTTTGATGCTTTGGTAGTACTTGGTTGACTCGGCCAGACGCTGCTCCAGAAGCCCGGTCAAAGGGCCAATAAATCCATAGGCCACCAAAATACCGAGAAATGTGCCGACCAGCGCCGCTGCGATCAGTTTACCGAGTTCCGAGGGCGGCAGGCCGACCGACTCCATAGTATGAACTACCCCCATGACCGCCGCGACGATGCCGAACGCTGGCATACCGTCTGCGAGGCGTTGCAGCGCCTGGATGGGCAAATGACCTTCCTCATGATGGGTTTCGATGTCGATGTCCATTAGATTGTCGATCTGATGCACGTCCAAGCTGCCGCTGGTCATCAGGCGCAGATAGTCGGTAATGAATTCGACCGCGTGATGGTCAGCCAGGACTTTGGGCGCGGATTTGAACAATTCGCTTTGGTCCGGTGTCTCGATATCTCCCTCGATGGATAGCAACCCGTTTTGACGTATCTTGTTGAAAATCCGATACAACAGTGTCAAGGTCTCGAGATAACGCGCCTGGTTGTATTTGGAACCCTTCAAAGAACTGATCAATGCGCCAACGACGGCTTTCAACACCTTGGGACTGTTCGACACGACGAATGCGCCGATGGCGCCGCCGAAAATAATGATGACTTCGTTCGGCTGAATAAGAACGCCGATATGGCCTCCCGCCATCAAAAAACCGCCTAAAATGGCACCCACGACGATGATGTAACCGATAATGACGAACATGCTTTAACTCTTTGGAGATGCTTGACTGAAGGGCGGCACAGATAGCCGGTCGAAGTGTTGTCCGAGCCGCGTAGGCTTGAAAAAAGTCTAGACGAAAAAACGAATCACTCGGCGCAAAGGACGAAACGGACTTGAAAACGGGACGGATCACCCCAAATTTTCATCGTCATCTTAAAATCGATCCATTTAAACTTCCGGAGGAAAAGTACCGCCATGACCGTCGCAGAAAGCAAGGTAACCATGGGATTCGAAGCTGAGGTAAAACAGCTTCTGCACCTGATGATTCACTCCTTGTACAGCAACAAGGAAATCTTCTTGCGCGAGCTCATTTCGAACGCATCCGACGCTGCGGACAAGCTTCGCTTTATGGCTCTTGGGAATGATGCGCTGTATGAAGGTGACAGCGAGCTGAAGATTCGGATCGAATACGATAAAACGAACCGTACTCTAGCCATTACCGACAATGGCATCGGCATGAGCCGGGACGAAGTCCGCGAAAACATCGGGACGATCGCCCGCTCCGGCACTCGGCAGTTCTTCGAATCCCTGACCGGGGACGAGGCGAAGGATAGCCAGCTCATCGGTCAGTTCGGCGTGGGTTTTTATTCCGCCTTCATCGTCGCCGACAAGGTCACTTTGGAAACCCGCAAAGCGGGCCTCGATGCGGCTCAAGGCGTACGTTGGGAATCCAAGGGCGAAGGCGATTACACCTTGGAAACCATCGAAAAACCCGACCACGGGACAACGGTCACGCTGCATCTCCGCGAAGGTGAGGACGAGTTCCTGGATGCTTGGAAACTTAGGGCCATCATCCGCAAATTCTCCGATCACATTTCCCTGCCGATCCTGATGAAAACGGAAGCGTACGGAGACGAAAAGCCGGTCGACGAGTGGGAGACGGTCAACAGCGCTTCTGCCTTGTGGGCAAAAAATCGAGACGAGATTTCCGACGAGCAATACAACGAATTCTACAAGCACGTTTCTCACGATTTCCAGGAACCTCTGGCCCGCCTCCATAGCCGGGTGGAAGGCACCAACGAATACACCCTCCTGCTCTATATCCCGTCTCATGCGCCGTTCGATCTGTGGGACCGCGACGCGAAGCACGGCGTAAAGCTTTATGTGCGGAAAGTTTTCATCATGGAGGGATCGGAAAAGCTGATGCCGCGCTATCTGCGCTTCGTCCGCGGCGTGATCGATTCCGATTCGCTGCCCTTGAACGTTTCTCGGGAAATTCTCCAAGAAAATGCGCTGCTCGAAAAAATCCGCTCCGGTGCAGTCAAGAAAGTTCTAGGCCTATTGGAGGACATGGCCAAGAACGAGCCGGAAAAGTATCAGACTTTCTGGAAGGAGTTCGGGCAGGTCATCAAGGAAGGTCCGATCGAAGACTTCAAAAACCGCGACCGCATCGCAAAACTGCTGCGTTTCTCCTCCACTCACAACGATTCCGAGGTCCAGAATGTTTCCCTTGAGGATTACATCGGCCGCATGAAGGAAGGGCAGGACAAAATTTATTACATCACCGCCGAGAATTACGCCGCGGCCAAGAACAGCCCGCATCTCGAGATCTTCCGCCGAAAGGGGCTAGAAGTGTTGCTGCTGCACGATCGGGTCGACGACTGGCTGGTCAGCTATCTCACCGATTTCGAAGGGAAGCATCTGCAATCGGTGGCTAAAGGAGACCTCGACCTCGGCACGCTTGCCGACGAAGCGGACAAGAAGCATACCGAGGTAGCCAGCAAGGAGTTTCAGCCGGTTATCGATAAAATCAAGCAAACGCTTGGCGACAAAATCAGTGATGTGAAAATCAGCGCCCGTTTAACCGATTCTCCGGCCTGCTTGGTCGGCGAGACCTACGGCATGAGCCGGACCATGGAGCGCATCATGAAATCGGTTGGGCAAAACGTACCGGCCAGCAAACCGATCTTCGAAATCAATCCCGATCACCCGCTGGTGACAAGACTCAAGGATGAGGTGGATGAATCACGCTTTGCCGATCTGGCTCATATTCTTTACGATCAAGCGGTCCTGAGCGAAGGCGCTCAACTGGACGACACTGCGGCCTTCGTTCGCCGCTTGAACGGCCTGCTGCAAAACGTCTTGAACTAACACGCATTCCCATTTGGGTACGTCCGAGTCATTCCACTCGGTCGTACTCGAATGGCTTCCCCAAAGCCGTTCCGGAGCCACTATGCATAGGCCATTCTTGATTCTCGGTGCCATCGCCGGATTCCTCGGCGTTGCCATAGGAGCATTCGGCGCTCATGGCTTGCGGGCGGCTCTGGATGAGTATCATCTGGCGATTTATCGCACCGGGGTGGACTATCAGATGTGGCATGCATTGGGTCTTGCTTTGATCGGCGTGATGATCAAGCAATTCCCGAATGCGCGCCTCCTTACCAAGGCGGGATGGTTCATGTTTACCGGAATCGTCCTCTTTTCCGGAAGCCTTTATGTCCTGAGTATCACCGGAATTCGTTGGCTGGGCTGGATCACGCCCTTCGGAGGCTTGGCGTTTTTGTTCGGTTGGTTGCTGCTTGGCCTCTCAGCCTGGCGGCTCGAACGAGAATGATCGACGCCCTCAGAGCTCCTCCTCGGCGCTGACGGTCGCTTTGTTTCCCTCGTTGTACAATCGGTCAACCAAATCCCGGAACCATTGCGGGCGCTTGATGATGACGTATAGCCCGATCAGCCCGACTATCGGTAACGGCAAGATATCCAATACCATCAAGCCCATGAGCGTGATCAAGCATTTCGTTCTAGTACTCATAACCTCAGCTCCAAACGCTTCCGAAGACTAATAGCCAGGGTCGCTTTCCGTGCCGCCGTGTGCCCATCGTTTCGATCCGCAAAAGATCGGAGTAAAAACGTGGAACATATCTTCAGAACCATCGAGCAAGATCGGTGGCATCAGTGACGCCTATTTATCGGACTAGTGCACTTTGGATGGTCGGCTCTCTTGCACCAATACCCACGGCGCAACAACCACGGCCCATAAGATATATTTCGAGTCCGCCCATCGTCTGGCATGATCGTCGGTAGCTCGCACGACCAACCCTCTTTGAATCCACTCTTGCAAAGCGCTTTTATCGTCTTCGGCAATCCTCGCGGCCGCCTCGATTAAGTTCAATTCCGGAGCAACAACAATCAAGACGCCTCGGGCAAAATGGCGCTCCAGCTCCTGCCAAGCTATTTGTCCCGTTTCCGCCGCAAGTTTTTGACGCAAGTCGGTGTCGTGCATTTTGGCCGTTTCGAATGAGTTTGAAGAGACGTACTACTGAATGAGGCTACCGTGAACATCGGCAAATTCGGTAAATCGACCGATTGGCGATCGATTATGATCGCAGCACTGGAAGGATAAAAGTGGTGTCCTATGATATGAGGGTTTGGATGGTTGCAGAAGGATATGTTTATCCCCATGGAATCCAAGGGATATGCAAAAAAGAAGGCAGAAACGATATATATGTGTGGGGGGATATTTCTGCCTTCTGGGGAAGCCTAACTTTAATTCAAAAAACCTGCTTAATCGAAAGAGCCAGACTTAATTTCCTTTTCAGCCTCTAGCCAATCTTCAACTTCGTGACCTGGCGCAAAGCCCCGCTTTTCAGCGCGATAATAAGCGGCCTCGGCAATCTTTTGGTTTATTGTATCTTCCGGAAATGCAACCAAGCTGCTTGGAGATTCCAGCGTCGACTCGTCCGACATGTGATCTACGGCTTTCAGTGCTTTCCTAGCCATACTAAGAGTACCTCCTCTTATCCCTTTTAATTTGTTTTTCCTTTAAACCGACAAAATCGAGAACCTCCCTGTTCGAAATTGCATCCCAGCTGAACTCGGATCAGTCCAGTCACTACGGAGCATTTCAAATCCATTGCAACCATCTGGGTTGGATCGAGAATGATCCCAATCTCCCACAGAACATCCCTGGTCCGTTAAAAACGTCCTGTTCTTCTGCAAATCCCCATTGTTCCCTTGCCAGATCCCGGTCCTTTTGGAACATCCCGGTTCCGAACTCAACGTCATCCTCCGGAGGTTTCTGCCAACCGCGGCTGCCGTTCGAGTGGATGTATTTAACCGCCGCACTCTCCCGACGAGAATACGTAGGAGTTCGTATCGTACCGAGTCAGGTTTTAACGCTTTGATTGCGCAAGTTTCCGGTTCGGAATAACCTGAGACCGGGCAAACGCCGAGTCAATATGGCTTCTCTTGCCCCGAATAACGCAGCTTTTCGAGATCCCAAACCTTGGCGGCATCCCACCCGATGGTTACCACCCTGCCTTGCTTCGAACAAGCGATCTGCTCGACGGGACCTTCATGTGCGAGAACGCTTCCCAGCTTAGTAGCTTCCGCCAAATCCCACAGATACAGATCGCCGCTTTTGGTGCCCACCGCAATCCAGCCTTTGCGGCTTTCGCGACAGAAGGCGGCGATTTCGCTGTCATGATCTCCCAAAGTGGCGATGAGGGTGCCTGATCGGGTATCCCAGAGCTCTAGAATAGGCCCTTCGTGAAAGGCCACTAAGAAGCCATCCTGACTCAACCCCAAAAGGGATCGTTCGGTTTTGAGTTCTGATTGCTTGACGATCTCCATGGACGCCGCATCCCAAAACCAAACTTCCCTGCCGGAAGCAGTGACCAGAAGCGGCTTGCCGTCGTCCCGGCGAACAAACGCCAAGGCGCTTGAACCTTCATGCGTAGCCCTCAGGAATTTTCCGCTGGCGGGTTCCCAGATGCCGGCCGGCCCGTGAGCAATCCACCCCACCGATGTCCCATCCGGCGAGAATGCGACGGACTTCACGTCATACCACTCTACGGCATAGTCGGCCAGAAGCTCTCCGGTTTTTTGGTCCCACAGCAAGAGGTAGCCTCCCTCGTTTCCCGACATCCCGGCCGCTATCCGGAGCCCATCCGGGGAATATGCCAAGGTTTCCAAATAGCGTCCGCCCCGGGTCTGAAAATTGTTTTTATCGTGGGCCAATCGTTGTCCCGTAGCCGAATCCCAAAAATACAGACTGGTTCCCGCGGCCGCTAAAATCTCTCGTCCATTGGGCGAAAAAACGGGAAGCGCAATTCCGGCGCGGGATGGCAAATGCGTCCGCTCGAGCCGGGCAATCAATCCTCGATGACGCTGAAGCTGGTCTAGCGCTTGCTCGGCGTCCTGCTCGTGTGAGCACGATTGGCATTCCCGCAAATAGCCCAGATATCCCTCTATGGTGTTTTGCGCCTTAGCCTGTTTCCAAGCGTCTCGGTCCCCTCCTTCGCCGCCTCGGTAACGTATCAAACCGATCAGTACCAACGCTCCAAAAGCTAGAGCGAACAACCCGATAAGCAATTTTTGGATAAAAGACAGCAGCGCGTTCATGGTTGAAACATGATTTCTTAGCGTTTCGATGTCACAAAATACCGATACAAGACGCTTGTATGAATAGCCCTACAACTATTAGGGGTCATAGATTGAAATGCTAGCGAAACGGTTGCGCGAAGGGCAAGCGCACTCTCTACAGGCGTGTGGCACAACTGGAAATAGCCCATCCCGTCGACTGCTCGGATTTCGCCAGATTTTCTACCTCTCCCATTCGAACAGAATATCCGCACCGGTCTGCTCACCTGTCTCCGACTGAAGCCGCCAATGCTCATTGAGCTTATAGCGCAATCTAAACGCATTGCTCGACTCGAATAAGCCGAGCCCGTATTGCAGGTAAAGCCGCGGCGTCAGGTATTTTCCCAGAAATAGCGATGCCCCTTCAGTACCTTCGGGAGTTGAGACTCCGATTTCGTCCAAAAATCCGCTTAATCCGAACCGGCTGCCGATTTCCCTAGCGAGCAAGCTTCCAGCCGCCCCACCCAAGGATGACGCGGCATCTCTCAACCGATTTCCTTCCTCGAGCGAGGCGAAATCCATAGGTTTTCCGGCTATCAGGTATGCAAGGATATCGGCCTCGGGCAACGGCGGCCGGGAATACAAAGTGGCATTGGGCTTCTTTAGAGAACCGAGCACCCGAAGCCCAGCCAGCACCTGGTCCAATTTGCGCGTGACCGTAATATCCAATCCGGGATTGTCGACCGGCGTATTCGTGAAGATCAAACGCCCTTCGTCTATGGCCAATTCGACCCCGGAGAAGGCATAGGTGCCATCGTGAATGACGATTTGCCCAGTTCCGCGCGCTTCCTCGTTCGGCTCTTGCACGATTCTCACCCGACCATCGACTCTGCCTTGAAAGCCGGCAGCCTTGACCCGAATCTTGTCGCCCAGACTGATTTCTACGTCGCTATGAAGTCGAAACTCGCTGTCCTCGTCCCGCGTTTCGCCATTAACCAGCACCACATCCTCGGATGGGGTGACAACCGCCTCCTTCTTGGGAACGTTAACCGACGCTTCCGGCACGTCCACCCGCCCCTGCACGTCGATTCGTTGCCGCTCTGCCGTAATCCTGAGATCCGGCGATAAAAAGACTTCGGCCTCCGGCGTATCGACGGCGAGAAATCGATTTCCCTCCAGATTCAGCGTCAGCGGCCAGCCTGCCGTTTTATCGAGCCGCCAAAGGCCGTTCAGGGTTATCGAGCCGCCGCCCGACATGACGCGCCCTTCGAGCCGGATCTGTCGTTGCTCGATGGAATTTGCCCGCAGTACCGTGTGTTCAACGTCAATACCCAATCGAGGCACACGAAAGCCGGCATCCGGCACATCGGCTTGCAGATCGATCCGGGGAGTTTTCAGAGTGCCGTCGATTCCGACGTCCGCCTTGAGCGAACCCTTCAACCCTTCGATTTGTTCAAGCCAAGGTTCGAGCACCGCTAGCGTTTCCAGATTTACCGTTAGATGTCCTGAAACGGGCATATCGTCGAGCTCGGACAACCGGAACGGGCCCCAGCTTTCCAGGTCACCTTGAATGTCCACGAGTCCGGCCTGCTGTATTCTGAGCCGCAAGGCCAATGTCCGGCCGGAAAGGTCACCATTCACTGATGTCGTTTCCGGATTTATCCGAACCCTCTTCGCTTCATTAACGGTAATGTCGACTGTAGCGCGTTCCGCGATGAGCTCCAGAGTACCTTGATCGATGAGAGTGTCTTTGCCGCGGAATGCGGCACTGCCGTTCAGCACACCGGAGACCGGTACGGGTTTCGGCAATAGACTTCCCAACAAGGCTAGCGGAAAATCGGACAGCCGTGTCGAAAATTGCCATTCGCTCGCGACGATGCCTCCTTCAAAACACCAGCGTGCGTCCCGATTAGTCAAACAGATATCCTCGGTTTCACTTTGAGCCCTTGAGAGTTTCAAACCAGCAGGCTCGCGCAGCGTCCAGGCACCCGAACGGGGTTCCTTAAGATCGAAACGATTCAGAACGCCGCTCCAGGCATTTCCGCGCAACCCGCCCGCCGCCTCGAAGGCCAGTGCATAGGGCGGACTATCGATCCGCCCGGTCAAACGATGTCTTTCCCGACTGCCTCGACCGGAAAGATCGATATCCATACGGTAGGCATTTAACCGCGCCTCATTCGCGCGAAGGTCGAAAATCAGCGGCGAATCAGACTCAGCACCGGCTTTAAGCGTCAAGCTCAGATCCCGCGCGCCGTAGCCCTGGAAGCTCACACCGGCGGCATTTAGCTCCGCTTCAATGGCCGGCGCCGACCGGGGGCCTTCCAGTGTTCCGTTGCTCCTCATCCGGCCTTTGGCGTCCGGCAGCCAGACCGCCAAATCGTCGGATTTCAGCGTCCAACGGAGATTCAATTGCGGTCCCCATGTGCCGTCCACCGACAAAGCGGCGGTCTCGCTGTTTACGCGGAAATCCCGGAATATGACGGCATCGGTCGGCAGACCGATGTTCCCCTTGGCTTGAACCTGCTGTTCTCCTAGGCGGCCGTCGAGTTCGATCCGGGCATCGGAGCGAGTGCCGGCGATTGTTAACCGACCTTCGGGACTGCGCCATTTGCTATCGGGTTGCGGCGGCCAAAGCAGGTTCTTCCACCGGGCTTCCAAGGCGACTTCGGGCACTGTTCGAATATTGCGGACCTCCCCTGAAACAGCAACTTCCGTTGCGGTCTCGGGAAGCATCAGGGTGAGCGTGTTGATCGTAAGTTCGCCCGGATCCCAGTAGCTCAGATCCAAGCGGCCTCGAGCTTCGCCGATATCCGGCAGAATCATTCCGAAATGTCCGGAAACCTTTGCTTCTCGATGGGTGCCGCTACCCTTCAGATGCGCGGAGAACGGCCAAGCCTTCCAGTTCGGATCGATCCGGTTCAAGGAAAATTCCGGAATATCGATTTCGGCGCTCCAATCGACGGAGTCTTTCCGGATTAAAACATCCGCCGTTACACCTATCGCTGTCGGGGCGGTGATCCGTTGAACGATCGCAATCCGCTTCAAGTCTCCTGTTATCGTCCCGTTTCCGGCGATCTTCGGCCGGTCCGGCAGTTCCAGGTTCCATGCCGTATCGAAGTCGATAGGTCGTTCTTCGCCGGGAGCGACGGTTCCGCCGAAAGACGCGCTGGCTTCGGGCGTTTTTACAGTGAGCCGTTCGACCATCATGCGGCCTTCTTGAACCTTCAAACCCGCATCGATCCGTTCCAAGCGGATCGGCGTCGCCGCCTTGGAGGATTGCCAGCTTGCATCCCGAACCATTAAATCGTCGATTTCGACATCGAGCGGCAGACGTAAATCGGGCAACCCGGGAGCTTTCGGTTCTGGTGCCGTATCGGCGGTCTGCATGACGCGTACATCTCGCAAACGAACCGTGTCGAGATGCAAGGTTCCGCGCAATAAGGCTTTCGGTTGCCATTCGATCTCGATTTCCCGGACAGCTGCGCTCAATCCCGCATCCCGGTAACTCACGTCCTGTAACGAAAATCCGCCCAACACCGATCCCGTTGCCTGTCGTATCTTTACCTGATCGACGCCGCGCTCCGCGCCGCGAATCAGCCAGTTCAGGCCGACCTGGGTCGCGAGCAGCACGTAACCGACTGCGGCAAGGGTAAGACAGACGGCCAGTACGGCTGCGGCCAGGCGTTTCATAGGTCAGGACCCAGAATCAGATGCACCTGAAACGAATCCTCCGCCCTCGACAGGGGCACGGCGAAATCGAGCCGAACCGGACCTATGGGCGAGCGCCAGCGGGCTCCCAGCCCGACACCGTGACTGAACGGCTCGTCGAAATGGTTGGCGGCACGTCCGACGTCGTAAAAGACGGCCACGCCCCAAGGCCCGAACAGCGTTCGCTCGTATTCGATGCTGCCGACGGTCAAGTAGCGCCCGCCGATGCGGTCCCCGTCCGCGTTCCTCGCGCTGATCTCGTTCAGGCGATAACCGCGCACCGATCTGTCTCCGCCGGCATAGAAGCGTTGCGTAAGCGGCAGCTCGCTGAATTCGTCAGTGGCGATATAGCCGAGCTGGGCGCGCGCGATCAGCCGGTTGCGCTCCCCGAGGCTGTAGATCCCCTTGGCGTTGAGCCTCAGCTTGAAAAATGACACATCGGATAGCAGGCTTTTGGAAGCTCCGTTCCCGATCAGGTCGATACGCGCGCCGCGGTCGGGATTCAGCACGTTTTCCGAGCTCAACCAGGTATAACCCACGCTTGGGATCAGCAACACCGCGGTCTGCGGCCCCTCGCCCACATCGAAGCGCTCGTGCTGCAAGTCCAGCGACAGCAATTCCCGCAATCCCCAACGCGCCGTCGAACGCCTGAGCCCGATACGCGCGACTTCGGCTGTACCGGCCAGGGTATCCTCGGTGCCGATTTGCGCGCCAAAGCCGAGTTGATCCTTCTCCGGATGCTTCAATGGAATGGCGTATAGCGCGTCGAGTTCGGTGCGGATGAGCGATAGTCGCAAATTGGCGTAAAAAGTGTGCCCGTGCCGATTCAGATAACGATTGCGGTAGCCGAGGCTTAGGCGCGGCCCGGTATCGGTTCCATATCCCACACCGGCCTGGAATCGGTTCCTGGGCTGCATTTCTAAATCGACCGAGACCGGCACCTCTTGTCCTTCCTCCTGCTCGGGGTGCGGAATCACGTCGGCTTTCGAGAAATAACTGCTGTCGAGCAGGTTTTTCTGAAGCCTGACCAAGGTCGCGGCACGGAAGGGTTCTCCGGACCGGAAATTGACGAAGCGTTCGACCAGCGACGGCTTGAGCGGCGTTTTCGAGAACGACACTTCGTCGAAGCGGTAACGCTTGCCGGTGTCGAAATGCAGATGGATTTCGGCGCGGTAATCGGCCAGATGTACCAAAATTTCCGCACGGGTGAAGCGGGCGTCGAAGAACCCGAATTCGGCAGCAGCTTCCGAAAATGCCTCCTTGCCCTTCTCATAGCGCGTATGGTCGAGGACATCACCCTCTTTAAGCGGAAAGCGCGCGACCAAGGTCTTGAGCTCGGGCAATATCGGACCTTCACCCGTCAAGCGCACATCCACCTCGTCCAGCTTGATGGGGTCCCTTGGATCGATTCGGTAAACCGCCAGCCAACCCGGCCCTTCGCGGGTCAAGGTCACATCGATTTTCGGACGGTAATATCCGAACGGCTCCAGCGCTTTTCGGATCTCCTCCGGTGCCCGCTCGTGAGCAATGCGAATCCTGTTCGGGTCGCTCATACTTTCCGCCCGACCGATGGTCAGCAGGGCTCGGACGTTTCGTTCCAGCCTCTCGTCGAGCCCTTCGATTCTGACCGTGACCGGTTCAACGCTCCATGCGGATGCGAGCCACAGCAAGCAACTAAGAAATAAGATCCACCGCACCCGTGCAATCCCCTTCGCGCCGGATAAGTCGCAGCGCAGATGGTCTAATGATCGCAGAGGCTAGGAACAAAGCGAAGGAGTGACGATCATGGGACTTTTCGATTTTGCAAGGGACATCGGGCACCGGCTCTTCAGCGAGGAAGGTCAGGCCGCTCGAAAAATAGAAGAACACATCAATGACAACAATCCCGGTATCAAGAATCTGAAGGTCGATTTCCGGGATTCCGTCGCCTATCTTTCCGGTGAGGCCGACTCGCCGGAAGCTTTGCAGAAAGCGGCGTTGATGGCGGGCAACATCAAAGGCGTCGAAGCGGTGAAGGTGGATGACGTCAAGCTGCCGGCGGGCGTATCGAGTCCACAAGCCGCGGAGACCTTCGGCAATACGCAGTACTACATCATTCAGCCTGGCGATACCTTGTCGAAAATCGCGCAGCAGTTCTGCAAGGATCCCAACAAGTATTCGAAGATTTTCGAAGCGAACCGCGAGGTCATTAAAGACCCCGACCTGATCTTTCCGGGCCAGAAGATAAGGATTCCGACCGAGCACTAGGGCGTTTCGAATTCGGACGTGGGAGCGGGCTTTAGCTCGCGACCTTGTGTAGCCTCCAGTCCCGGGCCAAAGCCCGCTCCCACAATAAATTATCTTACGGAAGCTCTGAACAAGTGGATTCCATTCATGCCCTTCGACAAGCTCAGGAGAGCGTTCGACAAGCTCACCACGAACGGAATCCATACGTTACCGTTCGTCCTGAGCCTGTCGAAGGACTTAATCAGAGCCTCCTTAAGGTTTAGGCTAGAAGCGTCAGCTGCTCCACCCGCTGAAATCCTTTTGGCAGCGGATTTCCGCGCCGGGCGCGCGTTCCCTGATAATTAACGAGATCCTTGGCGGTCAAGTTCAAGCTCCGTTTGCCGCAGTGGACCTTTAGACCGGCGCCGGGCGCCAATGCGATCATGGCCGTTACAAAATCCTGCCGCGCGGCCAGATCGGCCGGTTGGATCTGGATCAGCTTATTGCCTTTGCCCTTGTTGAGAACCGGAATCTCGTTGACCGGGAACACCAGCAAGCGGCCCTGTGCGGTTGCTATCGCGACCACATCCGACTGGGGTTGTCCGACCTGTACCGGGGTTAGCACCTGGGAGTGCTCCGGCACCGTCAGCAGAGATTTTCCCGCACGGTTTTTGGTGTGAAGCTCTTTGAGCTGAGTGATGAAGCCGTAGCCGCTGTCGGTCGCGAACAGATACCAGTCGTCGTCCGCCCCCGCCAGCACCGCTTTGAACAGTGCGCCAGGCGGCGGGTTGAGCCGTCCGGTCAGGGGTTCTCCCTGGGAACGGGCCGAGGGAAACTCATGGGCCGGCACCGCGTAGCTCCGACCGGTGGAATCGAGAAAATAAGCCGGCTGGTTGCTGCGCCCGAGTGCGGCGGAGAGGAAACTGTCGCCGGAACGGAAGGCCAGCGTGGTCGGATCGATCTCATGCCCTTTGGCGGCGCGAATCCAGCCTTTCTCCGACAGAATGAGCGTGACCGGCTCGCTGCCGATGACGGCGGTGATGTCCAGGGCTTGAGACGCCTGCCGGGCAACGATGGGCGAGCGCCGCGCATCGCCGTACTTGTCGGCATCCTGTTTCAGCTCGTTCTTGATCAGATTATTCAGCTTTTTTGGCGATCCCAGCGTGGCTTCGAGGGTGGCCCGCTCCTTTTCCAGTTCGTCCTGTTCGCCGCGGATCTTGATTTCTTCGAGCTTGGCCAAATGGCGCAGCTTTAGTTCCAGGATAGCCTCAGCCTGCGCGTCACTCAATCCGAACCGCGCCATCAGCACGGGCTTTGGTTCGTCTTCGCTCCGGATGATCGCGATCACTTCGTCGATATTGAGATAAGCGATCAGCAAGCCTTCGAGGATGTGGAGGCGTGCAATGACCTTGTCCAAGCGGTACTGAAGCCGCCGGCGCACGGTTTCGGTGCGGTAGCTCAGCCATTCGAGCAGGATTTCCTGAAGATTCTTGACCTGCGGCTTGCCATTCAAGCCGATCATGTTGAGATTGACCCGGTAGGTCTTTTCCAGATCGGTGGTCGCGAACAAATGCGACATCAATTGATCCGCATCGATACGCCGGCCACGCGGCATGATGACCAGCCGGGTCGGGTTCTCGTGATCGGATTCGTCGCGGAGATCCTCCACCATCGGAAGCTTTTTCGCCTGCATCTGCGCGGCGATCTGCTCCATGATCGCGTTGCCGGAGACCTGATGGGGCAAGGCGGTGACGACGATATTCCCGTCTTCCAGCTCCCAGCGCGCCCGCAAACGAATCGAACCGCTCCCGGTGTGGTACATGCGGACAATGTCCTGGCGCGGTGTGATGATCTCGGCTTCGGTCGTGAAATCCGGACCCTTGATCGAATCACACAGTTCTTCGATGCTGAGCCGCGGATCATCTAGCAAGCGAATGCAGGCTCCGACCACTTCGCGCAGATTGTGCGGCGGGATGTCCGTCGCCATGCCCACCGCGATGCCGGTCGAGCCGTTCAGCAGTACGTTCGGCAAGCGCGCCGGCAGCAAGGCTGGTTCTTCCAGGGTGCCATCGAAATTGGACACCCAATCGACCGTACCCTGCTCCAACTCCAACAACAGGGTCTGGGCGTACGGCGTCAGGCGCGCCTCGGTGTAGCGCATGGCCGCGAAGGACTTGGGATCGTCCGGCGAGCCCCAGTTCCCCTGCCCGTCGATTAAGGGATAGCGGTAGGAAAACGGCTGGGCCATCAGCACCATGGCTTCGTAACAAGCCGAATCCCCATGAGGGTGGTACTTACCCAGTACGTCACCGACCGTGCGGGCGGATTTCTTGTACTTGGCCTGAGCCGACAAGCCCAACTCGGACATGGCGTAGACGATGCGCCGCTGCACCGGCTTGAGGCCATCGGCGATGTTGGGCAGGGCGCGGTCGAGAATGACGTACATGGAGTAGTCCAGATACGCCTTCTCGGTGAAATCTTTGAGAGGAATGCGTTCGTGGGAAACGGAATTCACGTTTTTTTCGGTCAAGAGTGAGCATTTGATAAACAGAAGAGCCGGGGCGACTGCATCTCGCCGGCGCGTGGACTAGCTATTTTATGTCTTTTCGGAACGGCCTGCCTCATCGCGAATACGGAAAAGCCCATGTTTCCGACGTGCGGGCCTTCAAGCCATGACTGCGCTAAATCTTGCTAAGATTGCATCTTTAAAAATCCACTGTCATCCATGCAAAGACTGACCATCACCTGCCCCGACGACTGGCATTTGCACCTCCGGGACGGCGCCGCCATGTGCGACGTGCTGCCGGACAGCGCACGCCAATTTGCTAGGGGTCTCATCATGCCCAATCTGAAGCCACCGGTTACGACTGTGACGGATGCTCTCGCCTACCATAGCCGCATCCTGGACGCCTTGCCCGTCGAGCTTGAATTCGAACCCTTGATGACGCTCTATCTCACCGAGGGAACCTCACCCGACGAAATTCGGCGGGTTGCAGACGAGCCCACGGTCGTCGCGCTGAAACTTTATCCCGCCGGTGCGACAACGCATTCCGATGCCGGAGTCTCAACTCTGGAGAAAATCTATCCGGTGCTCGAAGCAATGGAACGGCACGACGTGCCCCTGTTGATTCATGGCGAAGTGACGGATTCCGAGATCGATATCTTCGATCGGGAAAAAGCCTTCATCGACAGACATCTGATCGCCATCGCGAGCCGATTTCCGGCGCTCCGCATCGTTCTGGAACACGTCACCACACGGGATGGCGTTCAATTCGTGCAGGATAGCGGCCCGAACATCGCGGCTACCCTCACCGCCCATCATCTGCTTTATAATCGCAACGCCTTGTTGGCCGGCGGCGTACGCCCCCATTTTTACTGCTTGCCGGTATTGAAACGCGAAACTCATCGGCTCGCCTTGGTCGAGGCGGCAACCGGCGGCAGCCCTAAGTTCTTTCTCGGGACCGACAGCGCGCCTCACGCGCGAAATCAAAAAGAATCGGCCTGCGGCTGTGCCGGCTGCTATACCGCCCATGCAGCGCTTGAACTGTATACCACGGTTTTCGAGGCTGCCGGAGCCTTGGATAAGTTCGAAGCCTTTGCCAGCTTCAATGGCGCGGATTTTTATCGCCTGCCGCGCAACCCCTCGAAAATCGTTCTCGAAAAATGCGAGTGGAAGCTTCCTGAAGCCCTTGCGTTCGGCGATGACACCCTGGTACCGCTGAAGGCGGGTGAAATCATAGGCTGGCGTGTTGTCGAGCGGCTGCCGCCATAAAGGAAGAACCACACAGTCGAACGTCCCATTGCTGGAATCAAGGCATGCCAAGGACGGAATTCGGAACTCCCATCGATAGGTGATTCGTGTCCGGTCGGAAATTGATCTCCAAAGAAAGTCCTTCAATGCCTCTAGCATCGCCCTCCGGTTCTCCAGCGATAGCGCCAAGCAAGGCGCTCAACCCCGTCCAATCGCAATCGCAAACGGTCGCTTCGGGAGCGCCGAAGCGACCCTTTCAAGGCGAGCTGGATCTAGCCCCTCCTGCCTCACCTTCTCCCAAAAAGCGGCGAACCAACAATACAGCCAAGCCGAAAAAGAAACGGACAAGGGCCAAAAAAGGCGTCGAGCAAGCAGCGAAACTGAGCCCATGGCGATGGACCGCCGTTATCGGCACCGAAATCCTGGCGTTAGCGGCATCGGCCCTCATCGGAATTATCGCGGTATTGGGACATTCAGCGGATTGGTTTGCCGGAACCGGATTATGGTCCAATCTGCTTCCGTTCGCCGGGATGGTACTCGCCGTCGGGATAGCGAATGCGGTATTGTTGCGCCTCTGGCTAGGCATGCGTGCCAAGCTGGTGCTCAAGGGCATGGTTCTGCCCGCTATCCTGGCGGTTTTCGTCGCTGCAGGGGCCGGCTGGTTCGCCGCCCAGGATGAGTTCGGCCGCGATCTCGGCAAGCTTCGCAGCCTGGTCGGCGGCATGCAGGAGGCGGAGCGGAACACGATCGCGCATCAGGTGTTTGCAGCTTATCGGCGTTCCGATCTGGCGCAGATGCAGCGCATCATCGAGCGTGCTCAAATCTATCTGCCGACGATCCACGAAGCCGCCAAAGCCTTTGATGTCGATCCGGAGGTCATGGTCGGCATCGGCGCAACGGAATCGTCATTCTATCCGCGGGACAGCAAAGACGGGGGCCGCGGTCTTTTTCAGATCACCGCTCCGCCGAAATCCGCCATCAGTGTCGTCAAGAAGCATCTGGACGTCGACAACTTGGACATGCTCAATCAGCGTCACAACACCTTCGCAGCGGCGGCGACCCTGCGTCTTTATCTGGCGGAGATGCGCGGCGATCTGTTCTTAGGTCTTCTTGCCTACAATATTGGGCCGGCCAATGGCGGGCTGCGCTCAATCATGACGCAGTACGGCGCCCGCGACTTCGTGACTATCCAGCCCTATCTACAAAACCTTCCCCGCGATTACCCGATTCGCGTCTTGACGGCCGCTCTGGCTTATCGATTGTGGCACACCGAAGGACGACTTCCACGCTATGAGGAAGGCAGCAATGCCATGCACATCCAAAGTGTCGGTATACCCGGCTTGAATCAAGGGATTTCGCCCGTGAAAAAAATTAGCAAGGACAAGGCGGCCTGAAAAATATCGAATCGCCAAACTAATCGTCCGCTCCTAGAGCGGCGCCGCGGATCAGTGTTCCTTGTATAGGAGCTTCAAACCCGCGATGCCCAAACCGATCAGCAGAATGCAAGCTACTCGCGCGGGGTCCCTAGGTTCGTTGAACAGTATCATGCCGAGAATCGCCGTTCCCACCGCACCTATTCCCGTCCAAACAGCATAACCGGTGCCTACCGGGATCGTTCTCAATGCCAAGGACAGAAAAACAAAGCTGATTATCATGCCCGCGGCCACCCATAAACTCGGCCACCAGCGTGTAAACCCCTCAGTGAATTTCAATCCCACCGCCCAGGCCACTTCAAATAGCCCGGCAACAAATAAGTATGTCCAACCCATCTCGAATAATTTTGACGATGATGTAGCGACCAGACGATCCGCTGTGGATATGGCGATAGTACTCGATCTTACTATTCGGTTCCCATTTGATCGTTGCATGTCTGGTAGAACTCAAACGATGTGGTTACATATCTACAAGCACGCCGAGCGTTCGGCTCATGAATCCGGAATTCGCTCCCTGGGTTAAATAACGATTTGGCCCTTGAATCCGGCAACCATCCAAAACGCTGCCCCAGCCACGTTACTTCAAAAGGTACGGAAATGTACGTATGTTTAATCCGAACGTGGTGAGCTTAAATAGAACCACCTGCAGTTATGTCGGGTACGGAACAGGGATGCTCCCGCAGGAGGACTGGACTCTGGCGAAGGGATTCAAGGATGTCGCCACGGACAGGATGTTCCTAAATGCAACTCGGATGTTGCAAAGGGAGTTGGAGTGTTTCAACGGATTCTGGACGCTCCTTATCCTCGGGCCGGGATGCTCGACATGGAAATGGAATGCTCCGCATGTAACTGGACTGATCCGAATTTTGGCTGGGATGTATTTTTGGGAACACGGAAGTTCCGTTTTTCTTACCTCCTTCATCTACTTGCTCACACATCCCGCTGCACGGCAAGCCGAGCTACCGAATGTCATTTTGATCGATGGCCGTTTCGGCGATAGCGTACGCTTGTTTTGCCCTCACCGTCCAAAGATCGCTCAGACGCCGATTCCGGTGCGTCAATCCCCCTTAATCAAGGAGTGAACGATGAAAAGAAGACAATTTCTTGCCTTGGCCGCAGCCGCCACGGTAGTTGGGTGCGCCGGTTCGAAAACCCAAGAAAGCACCGGCGAATACCTCGATGACGCATCCGTTACCGCAAAAGTAAAAACTGCTCTACTGCGCGATGAGGTCGTCAAAGGGTTGGACATTCAGGTCGAAACCTTCAAAGGCACAGTACAACTCAGTGGTTTCGCCAATACAGCCATGGAAAAACAGCGTGCCGGAGAGGTTGCGCGAGATGTCGCTGGCGTAAGAGCCGTCAAAAACGACATCCGCGTAAAGCAGCAATCCCCTCAATACCGTTAACAAAAGTTTTAGCAGATTAACAACCGTACGGCCGGTCCGTTATCGGAACAGCTCATCGTCGGTTATGCGCACCCAACCATCCGATCGATGCTCGAAACGTTCCGCGGCAAATGGGATGAAACGGACATTTTCGGATCGCCATGCGTAACGTTCCAAACTAACTTTCGGATGCTCGATGCGGAGCACATTGAAAGCATTGTCCTCCTTGCGTCTACGCACGGAAAGTGCAGTTCCGGCACTGATGACGAGTGCCTTGTATCCCGCGATCCGGTACCGTTCTCCGGTGTGCCCCGAATGACTGACATGCAAGTGGCCCGCTAAAAATATATCCACATCGCAGCTCGCGAGTATTTCCATAGCGATGCGGGCCCGACCGACCAAACTGCCCTCGCGATAGCCTTCAGGCAGATCGAAAGGATGATGGGTTACCACGATCTTAGTTACGGCATCGGGGTAATTGCACAAGCGCTCCCGAATGCAGCCCAGCTGCCTTTGATTGATCCGCCCGTTCTTGATGGTCAGCGAGCGTGCCGTATTAACGCCGACCACGGCTATCTGTTCATCGGCATAGAACGGTTCGACGTTTTCACTGATATAGCGGCGGTATTTCACAAGCGGCTGAAGAAAGCGCGCCACTGGATTGTAGAGCGGCACGTCATGATTGCCGGGCACCACGATCTGCGGCTTCGGCAAGGCATCGAGAAATCGGCGAGCCTCGATAAATTGGGCGGTTCGTGCACGCTGGGTGAGATCGCCCGAGATCGCAACCAGATCGGGCCGAATTTCCCAGACAGCTCGGATCAGCGGATCGACCAGGGCATGATCGACACGACCGAAATGCAGATCCGAAAGATGGACGATGGCTCGCATGTGTGGCGTGCTATGGCTCGACGACGGATTTGCAGCCGAATTTAGCTCGCAACGGAACTTCTGCTGGATTCCATACCTTTATTCGGCACCATCACCCGCAGAGCGCCGGGCCGAATTCGATAATGTAGCGGAGTTCGCATGAGCGTGACCTCGCCGTCGGTCGCGACTCGAATCCGGCTGTGCTTGGTATCGATAACGATTTCCTTGGTCCGCAGCATGTCGAAGTCCTTGTCATTGCGTAAATTCCTCCCAAGTGCTCGGAGTCCGAATCTCAATAGACCGAGCCGGCCGATTTCCCGGGTGGTATATAGCCATAACCAGCCTGAATCGAGCTTCGTCCGCGCTCCGATATTGAACCCTTGGATTTGGTACCGATTGTTCCCGACGAAAACGAAAGGCGTGTGCCGCACAAGTTCCCGGTTATCGACGCGCAGTCTGACTTCCAACAACGAATACCGACGCAAAACGGCCAGAGACGCCCACAGAAACGCCGGCCATTTGCCGTATTCCAGGCGTTCCTGTATGTCCTCGCGGTTATGGACGATGCTGGGATACAGCCCTAGGCTGGAATTGTTGACGAAAATCCTGCCGTTGACCTCTCCGATATCGATTTGGGATACCGTGCCGTCGACAAGAATTTGTGCGGCTTGCTCTAAATCCAGAGGGATGCCGAGATCCTTGGCGAAATGGTTAAGCGTACCGAGCGGCAGTATGCCGAGCGTCTTCCCCGTCTCGGCGAGCACGGAGGCAACGGCATTGATCGTGCCGTCCCCGCCACCGGCCACGATCGGGTCGGCGTCTTCGGCCAAGGCATGTCGTGCCAAGTCGGCGACCTGATCGCCGCTATTCGCGACCAATATATGCGCATCCCGGTTGCGCGAGGCAAAAAACGCCTCGAGCCGACTTTCCAATCCTTCCTTTTCGTTGCTGCCCGCAGAAGCGCTAACGATAATTGCCACCCGGGCCATAAGCTGATTTCACTGAGGCGATTACACGGGATAGATCACCAAATGGCGGTGGGGTTCTCGGCCGATGCTTTCGGCGACCAAGCCATGGCGGGTCACGATACGATGTTGCATTTGGCGCAAGGCGGCCGAACGGGGCGTGAGTTCGGCCATGACCCCTTCGGCCTTGACCTGCTGTACGGCACGCTCGGTCTCGCGCACCATTTCTCCGACTTCGTCCTGTTTGTCGCCGGACACGATGTGAAACAAACTCCGCAGGAGCTGCCGAATCTGGGCGGTAGTATTCTTCTTGACGGCATGTACGGGCAAACGAGCGGCCTGAACAATGCGTTGCAGGCTTGCGTCGTCTTCCCGTGCTCGTAGCGTAACGATAAGATCGGCCTGATCCGGGTATCTCACAGTACGCGCCTCCAAGTGGAGGTCCCGGATCACGCGCTCCACCGAGTCGCGGCTGAGCGCATAAGCGTAGATGCGAACCGGCCGCTGCTGGTCGGAACGGACGAACAAAACCTCCGGCACGATGTCCTCGGCCGACTCGGGTTCGTTCGCCGGTATTGGCGCCTGAGCGGCCACTGTCCCCCGACGGTGTATGCCTTTGGGCTGGATGCCGCTGAGAATGGCATCGACCGCCTGCGCCGTGTCCGGGTGCACGACCACCTCGTCCCTGGCGGTAATCTCTACGACAATGTCGAAGGTGGGCGGCGCTTTCCGCTCGCTTACGGTTTTTTGCGTGCCCCGAAGCCGGGCCTCTTCATCGCTGAGGGTCACCGTTTGCACGCCGCCGACCAGATCGGACAGCGTGGGATTCAAGACCAAATTCTCCAGCGTGTTGCCATGGGCCGTTCCGATTAGCTGAACGCCCCGCTCGGCAATGGTGCGCGCGGCCATCGCCTCGGTAGCCGTGCCGATTTCGTCGACGATGATCGCTTCGGGCATATGGTTTTCCACCGCCTCGATCATCACCGCATGCTGTCTGTCCGGATGCGCCACCATCATGCGTCGGGCGCTCCCGATCGCCGGGTGCGGGACATCGCCGTCGCCGGCGATCTCGTTGGATGTGTCGATCACGACGACACGCTTGCCGAAATCGTCCGCCAGCACGCGCGCCACTTCTCTCAATTTAGTCGTCTTTCCGACACCGGGCCGGCCGAGCAGCAATAGACTCTTGCCGCTTTCGACGAGATCTCGAATCAGATCGATGGTTCCGAACACCGCGCGCCCTACGCGCAGGGTCAAGCCGATGATCTCGCCGCGCCGATTGCGAATGGCCGAGATGCGGTGCAAAGTCCCCTCGATACCCGCACGATTGTCGGCGCCGAATTCGCCCATGGCGCCGATTACGGCATCGAGGTCTTCGCGGGCAACCGGTTGATTCGATAAATTCAGGGCTGCATGAGGATAGCGAGCCTGCGGCAATCGCCCCAAATCCAAGATGATTTCGAGCAATTCACCCTGGCCTTGCAGCGCGAGAGCCTTCTGGAGCTCTTGTGGCAGGAGCTTTATGAGTAAATGAAGATCATCCAGGTGAGTCTTGGCGGTCACGTTTTTATAAGCGGTTTCCTTTCAAGCACACTCCAATGCTTGTCTCGCGTCGCCATGAGTGTCCGCGAGCCGTTCTGCAGCCGCAAAAGCCCGTCAGATCGGTGCCTTGGGGAAATCTTCGTTGACCATGAATCGCGTGTCCGGTCGAAAACAAGCTTACGTCAGTCGCATTCGTAAGATTTCTGAACCCGCCCATTCTCGTCGACTGTTTCGAGTCTCGCTTTGAATCCCCATAGCCGGCGTACATGCCGCAGCATCTCGCTGGTGCTCTCTCCCAAGGGACGGCGCAGGTGCTGATAGTGACGCAGGGTCAACGACCGGTCTCCTCGGGTGTCTACTCGATAGACCTGAATGCTGGGCTCTAAGTTGCCGAGATTGTACTGATCCGAGAGCACCTGCCGAACGGCTCGATAGCCGTCTTCGTCGTGAATATGGGTAATTTCCAGCTCGTCGTTCAAATCGTCGTCCAGCACGCTGAACAGCTTGAAATCCCGGATGACCTTGGGCGAGAGATATTGGGCAATGAAACTTTCGTCCTTGAAATTGCGCATGGCGAAGTCCAGCGCCTTGGTCCAGTCGGTATCCACAAGATCAGGAAACCATTTCCGATCCTCGTCGGTGGGATGCTCGCAGATGCGCCGAATGTCGCTCATCATGGCGAATCCCAAAGCATAAGGATTGAGTCCCGAAAAGTGATTGCTGTAATACGGCGGCTGACTGACGACGTTGGTATGCGATTGCAGGAATTCCAGCATAAAGCCGTCGGTCACCAAGCCTTCATCGTAGAGTTTGTTTAGAAGGGTGTAGTGCCAGAAAGTCGCCCAACCCTCGTTCATCACCTTGGTTTGACGCTGGGGATAGAGATATTGCGCGATCTTGCGCACGATTCGGATGACCTCCCGCTGCCAGGACTCCAACAGCGGAGCGTTCTTCTCGAAGAAATAGAGGAGGTTCTCTTCGGGCTCGGCCGGAAAGTGATGGGCCTGCTCCTGAAAGTATCTTTCCTTTTTCGGAACCGTGCGCAACCATAAGTCGTTGATTTGCGACTGAAGATATTCCTCCCGCTCCTTCTGCCTGTGCTTCTCCTCGGTCATCGAAAGTGCGGGAGGCCGGCGATAACGGTCCACGCCGTAATTCATCAAGGCATGGCAGGAATCCAGCAGTTCCTCCACTGCCGAGACGCCGTAACGCTCTTCGCATTCGGCAATGTAATTACGGGCAAAGACCAGGTAATCGATGATGGCGTCGGCATTGGTCCAGGTCTTGAACAAATAATTGTTCTTGAAAAACGAGTTATGGCCGTAACAAGCGTGAGCGATGACCAGCGCCTGCATGGTCATGCTGTTCTCTTCCATGAGATAAGCAATACACGGGTTAGAGTTGATGACCAACTCGTAGGCCAGCCCCATGTATCCGCGTCGATAGCTTTTCTCGACGGTCAGAAACTGCTTGCCGAAGGACCAATGCGGGTAGAACACCGGCATGCCCGTGCTCGAATAGCAGTCCATCATTTGTTCCGAGGTGATGATCTCGATTTGGTTGGGATAAGTATCCAGACCGAAATCCGCCGCAATTCGGCCGATCTCGGTGTCATAGCTCTTAAGGAGCTCGAAAGTCCACTCAGAGCCTTCGGAAAGAGGTTTGCGGCTCATGCCTGCTGCTTCTTGAATAGTTCTCGAAAGACCGGATAAATGTCCGCGGCGCTGTAAATCGGCTGCATGGCGAAGTTCGGCCAAAGTTCCGCCACCTTCTCATATTCCATCCACAAGCTGTGAGGCTCGTGGTTGTTGATCTCGATGTACGCGTAATACTGCACGCTCGGCATGATGTCTTCGATCAGCAAGCGCGAACAGTTCGTCGAGTCCTCGGGCCAGTTGTCGCCGTCCGACGCTTGGGCGCCGTAGATGTTCCAGTCGCCGGACGAATAACGGTCGCGGATGATGTCCTTCATCAGATCGAGGGCGCTTGATACGACAGTGCCGCCGGTTTCCCGAGAATAAAAGAAATCCTGCTCGTCCACTTCCAACGCTACCGTATGATGGCGAATGAAAACCACATCCGTCTTTTCGTAATTGCGCGTAAGAAATAGGTAAAGCAACAAGAAAAACCGCTTCGCAAGATTCTTTTTCACCTCGTCCATGGAGCCGGAGACGTCCATGAGGCAGAACATCACGGCCTGGGTGCTGGGCTTAGGCACCTGAATGCGGTTCCGGTAACGCAGATCGATGGTGTCGAGAAACGGCACCGCCTGAATCTTGTGCTCCAGCAGGGCGATCTCCTCACCCAGTGCGGCAACGCGCTCTTCGTCAGGCTTGTCGTCATCGAGCAATGCCGCGAGTTCGGCTTCCAGCTCCCGCTTCCGGTCCGCCGATGGAGCCCGAAGCGCCGTGCGGCGTGCTAAAGCCTCCCGCATCGAGCGGATGACGTGTAGGTTTGACGGCGATCCGTCGCTGGTAAAACCCGCATGCTGGCTCTTGAAAGCGGCTTCCCTCGCCAGCTGCCGCTTCACCATGTTCGGCAGCTCGAGATCTTCGAAGATGAATTCCAGAAATTCCTCGCGGGACAACTCGAATACGAATTCGTCCATGCCCTCGCCGGTATCGCTGGCACGGTTGCCCGAGCCGCCTTCACCACCTTCCGGACGAGGTACCTTGTCGCCCGCTATGAATTCCTTATTGCCGGGTTGCACGACTTCCCGCCGCCCGCCATGCCCATGACGAAACGTCGGTTCCGAAATATCTTTGGTCGGAATCTGAATCTTTTCGCCGCGGTCGACATCCGTTACCGACCGCTTCGCGACGGCATCGGCAACGGCCTTGCGAATCTGACCGCGGAAGCGCTGAAGAAAGCGCTGCCGATTGACAGCGCTTTTGTTCTTGGGGTTTAAGCGGCGGTCTATAAATTGACTCATGGGCTTAAATACCTATCGCTCGGTTAAGAGGACTTGCGCACCCTGAGATACCATTCGCACAACAGCCGCACCTGTTTGGGCGTGTACCCTTTGTGAACCATGCGGTTCACGAATTCCTCATGTTTCTTCTGATCGTCCAGCGACGCCTTGGCGTTGAAGGAGATCACCGGCAGCAGTTCCTCCGTATTGGCGAACATCTTCTTTTCGATGACTGCACGCAATTTTTCATAGCTGGTCCAGGCGGGATTTTTGCCGCTGTTCTTGGCACGGGCACGCAGCACGAAGTTCACTACTTCATTACGGAAGTCTTTGGGATTGCTGATGCCTGCCGGCTTTTCGATCTTCTCGAGTTCCTCGTTGAGAGCCCTGCGGTCGAAACTCTCGCCCGTATCGGGATCGCGATACTCCTGATCCTGAATCCAAAAATCGGCGTAGGTGACATACCGGTCGAAGATGTTCTGTCCGTACTCGGAATACGACTCCAGGTAAGCGGTCTGGATTTCCTTGCCGATGAAGTCCACATAGCGCGGCACCAGGAATTCCTTGATGAAGCGCAGATAACGCTCCTGCACCTCCGGCGGGAATTGCTCCTGCGGGATCTGCTGTTCTAGCGTGTACAGCAAGTGGACGGGATTCGCCGCAACTTCGGAATGATCGAAGTTGAAGACTTTCGACAGGATCTTGAACGCAAAGCGCGTGGAAAGCCCGGTCATCCCTTCATCGACGCCGGCAAAGTCCCGGTATTCCTGATACGACTTCGCCTTGGGATCGGTGTCCTTCAGGTTCTCGCCGTCGTACACCCGCATTTTCGAGTAAATGTTGGAGTTCTCCGGTTCTTTGAGCCTCGACAGCACGGCGAATTGCGCCAGCATTTTCAGGGTATGCGGTGCGCAGGGTGAATCGGACAGCGAACTGTGGATCAAGAGTTTCTCGTAAATCTTGATTTCTTCCGAAACCCTTAGGCAATAAGGCACCTTGACCACGTAAACGCGGTCCAGAAACGCCTCATTGTTCTTGTTGTTCTTGAACTGCAACCACTCGGACTCGTTCGAATGGGCCATGATGATGCCTTCGAACGGAATGGCTGAAAGCCCCTCGGTACCTTTGTAGTTTCCCTCCTGGGTTGCGGTCAGCAGAGGATGCAGCACCTTGATCGGCGCCTTGAACATCTCGACGAATTCCATGATGCCGCGGTTGCCGAGGCAAAGGCCGCCCGAGAAGCTGTAGGCATCCGGATCGTCCTGACTGAAACGCTCGAGTTTTCGGATGTCGACCTTGCCGACCAAGGAAGAGATATCCTGGTTGTTCTCGTCGCCCGGTTCGGTCTTAGAAACCGCCCGTTGGTCCAACATGGACGGGCGCACCTTGACGACACGGAATTTCGTAATGTCGCCGTTGTACTCGTGCAGACGCTTCACCGCCCAGGGCGACATGATCGTGTTGAAGTAACGGCGCGGAATACCGTATTCGTTCTCCAGGATCGGGCCATCCTCTTCGGGATCGAACAGCCCCAGCGGCGATTCGTTGATGGGCGAACCCTTAATAGCGTAAAACGGCACATGCTCCATGAGGTGCTTGAGCTTTTCGGCCAGCGAAGACTTGCCGCCTCCGACAGGACCCAGCAAGTACAGAATCTGTTTGCGCTCTTCCAGCCCCTGAGCGGCGTGGCGGAAGAATGCCACCATCTGCTCAATGGTTTCCTCCATGCCGTAAAAATCGGCAAAAGCCGGATAGCGCTTGATAACTTTGTTGGCAAAAATGCGCGAAAGGCGCGGATCGAGCCGGGTGTCGACCAGCTCGGGTTCGCCGATGGCGATCAGCATACGCTCAGCCGGGCTAGCGTAGGCCGTCGGATCCTTACGGCAGATTTCTAAATATTCCTGAAGCGAATACTCTTCTTCGCGCGCTTTCTCATAGCGCGATTGATAGTGATCGAAGATACCCATAGATGCGAGATCTCCTCTGCAATCGGCAGATGCTCAAAAAGGTCTTAGTGTCTCCGGCGAGAGGACCGCAAGCTGCCTCGTTCGATATTTTGCTGGTTAAGACAACGAGCGTGTTAATTGTCCCTATCATAGCGAACGTGGCTTTCTCATCCATCCGCACTCTGGAATGCGGCGCTCGCGGCTCTTACCGCTAAGACGTAGCCTAACATATTTCGGTTCCTCGGCTGCGAGACACCTAAGAAAAACTTTATGCCAAACGGAACCATACCGAGCACCCAACAAAACTGCTTCGAAATGCTTGTCGGGCAATACGTATTTACCCATATATAAAGCAGACTCAAACCCGCTTCCTCTGTAATGTCTCCTTAATGAATTAGAAATAATCGCCGACCATACGTTCGACAATAAGTGGTCAAGTTACCGTTTGGTTCTCGGTAATTTCGTCATGGATCATACTCTCTCGCCTTCCCCGGTTTGCCGCTCTCAACCGCACTTGACACGAAACCGGCGCCGATGTTCCACTCAGGCGACAAGCACGTTTGAATTCCAAGGAGAACGGACCTCCCCATGGATGTCGACCGTCCGAGAGCCAAACGCTTTTTCCCGGTTAGTTGGTCAATCCGCTTCTCGGTTTGGCGCTTCTCCGTGTTCTCCCGCCCGCTGTTTCTTCTGTCCTTCATCTTGTTGGCAGGGTCCTGCCAGAATCCCGAACCTGTCGGATCGCCTCGTTTGACGTGGTATGTGTTCGATGAACCTTCCGGCGCCTTCCGGGAAGCTGCCCGGCGTTGCACCGAGTTCGTGGAAAACCGCTATCGCATCGATCTCGTTCCTCTGCCCAGCGACGCCGATCAGCAGCGGGAACAATTGACGCGTCGGCTGGCTGCGCGCGATGAGGCCATCGACATCATCGGGACGGACGTGATCTGGACTGCCGAATTCGCAGAGGCAGGCTGGATACGGCAATGGCCTTCCGAACTGGCGCACCCGGCGATTGCCGGCCGATTCCCGATAACCGTTCAAACCGCTACTTATAAGCACGCGCTTTGGGCGATCCCTTTCACCACCAATGTCCAATTGCTGTGGTATCGGACCGACCGTGTCCGAACGCCGCCGGACACCTGGGACGAGATGATCGATACGGCCGAGAAGCTGGGCCAGAACAACCGGATTCAGCTCCAGGGCGAGCGCTACGAAGGTCTGACCGTCCTTTTCGTGTCCCTGCTCGCCTCGGCCGGCGGCACGATCCTGGAGACAGAGGGAGACCAGGTCTCCCTGGAATCCGAACCCACCCGAAAAGCTCTGAGCATCATGAAGCGAGTGGCAACGTCTCCCGCGGCCGATCCGGGACTATCCACCAACCGGGAGGATCAATCGCGGTTGGCCTTCGAGACCGGCCATTCGGCCTTCATGCTGAATTACACCTTCGTCTGGCCCAGCGCGCGGCAGAACGCGCCCGACGTGGCGGCGAATATGGGCTGGGCGCGCTGGCCCGCGGTTCTGCCTGATCGACCCAGTCGGGTAACGGTCGGGGGAATCAATCTCGCCGTCAGCGCCTACTCCCGACATCCCGAACTCGCCTTTCATGCGGCCGAATGCCTGGCAAGCAAGGACCATCAACGGATAGCCGCGGAACGAGGCGGCCTCCCGCCGACCGTCAATGCTCTCTATGACGATCCCGCCGTGCGCCGCCAACTACCATTTGCGGATGTGCTGCGTGCGACCTTGAAGGATGCGGTGCAGCGTCCCCAGACGCCAGCGTACAACGACGTATCCCTCGCCATTAGCCGCACTCTCCATCCCATGCGCGACATCGATCCGGACCGGGATGCGGCTCGTCTACGGGTAGCCGTGCAGCGTGCATTGCGTTCGGAAGGACTGCTATGAAACGAGACGCGAGACTGCAGGGCTGGCTTCTCTGCACTCCTGCCCTGGCGGCCATGGCTTTGGTGACGGCCTACCCGATTCTCTATGCCGTCCGGCTTTCACTTTACCGCTACGACCTCCGCTACGCAGTGCCTCCGGACTTCACAGGCCCCGGCAATTACTTCAGCGTACTGAGTTCGGGAATCTGGTGGCAGGCGCTTTGGAATACGTTTCTGATCACGACCATTTCGGTTTTTTTCGAACTGGTGCTCGGATTCGCGCTCGCACTGCTCATGCACAAAGCGGTGTTCGGACGCCGTACGGTTCGCTCGGCGGTATTAGTGCCTTACGCCATCATCACGGTGGTCGCCGCTCTGGCTTGGAAATTCGCCTTCGATCCGACCACGGGCTTCGTCAACAGCGTGCTCGGCGTCGATCGAGCTTGGCTCAACGAACGCTGGTCGGCATTCGGTGTCATCATTCTCAGTGAGATTTGGAAAACCACACCTTTCATGGCGCTTTTGCTGCTGGCCGGCTTGAGCCTCATTCCCGGCGATGTGCTGAAGGCCGCTCGGGTGGACGGAGCCTCCGCCGTGCAGCGCTTCCGCCTCATCACCCTGCCCTTGATGAAGCCGTCCATCTTGGTGGCCCTCTTGTTCAGAACCTTGGATGCATTTCGGATCTTCGATTCGGTCTATGTTCTGACGCGCGGCGCGCACGGCACCGAATCGGTATCGGTGATCGGGTACAACACGCTGATTGTGCGCCTCAACCTGGGTTTGGGTTCGGCGGTGTCGGTGCTGATTTTTCTGTGCACGCTCGCAATTGCACTGCTCTTTATCAAGGGCTTCGGCACGCCCTTGCTCCGCGCGGGGCGATGACATGGAACTAAAGCTCCCCCGAATGAACGGATTCCTCGGCGCTTTAGGAAGTATCCTCGCCGTTACTTACGCGCTGTTGCCCGTGATTTGGATCATATCGCTATCGCTTAAACCAGGTCGGGAACTTAACGATGCGCGTTTTTTTCCGAATACATTCAGTCTCGAACACTACCGGACGGTCTTCAACGACCCGCAATTTCCGGCGGCGCTCTTGAACTCGGTGGGCATAGCCTCGATTGCGACCGGACTATCCATACTGATTGCCGTTTTTGCAGCTTACGCCATCGTTCGGCTCGATTTTCGCGGCAAACGCTGGATCTTTTACAGTACCCTCGCAGTGGCCATGTTTCCGCCGATATCCGTAGTGGGCCCCTTATTCGACCTCTGGCGCACGCTGCGTCTTTTCGATACTTGGCCGGGCCTGATCCTTCCCTATCTCAGCTTCACCCTGCCCCTCGCCATTTGGACCTTGACCGCTTTTTTCCGCGAGGTCCCATGGGATCTGGAGCGAGCGGCCCGGGTCGACGGCGCGACACCGTCGCAAGCGTTCCGGCAGGTCATTTTGCCGCTGGTGGCGCCGGGAATCTTCGCTTCGGCCATTCTGGTCTTCATTTTCGCGTGGAACGATTTTTTGTTCGCCGCGTCCCTCACCTCTACGGATCGCGCTCGCACTGTGCCGGTCGCCATTGCATTTTTCACGGGAAGCTCTCAATTCGAGTTGCCTACCGGCTCCATCGCCGCTGCTTCCGTGGTGGTCACGATACCGGTTATCGCGCTGGTCCTGGTTTTCCAACGCCGCATCATTGCTGGACTCACGGCCGGCGCCGTCAAAGGATAATCGGGAGAAACGGAGGTGGCCGAAATCGTCCTGGACCATGTCAGCAAACGTTTCGCAGGCGGGGCTTGGGCCATCAGAAAGGCGAATTTCACCATCAAAGACGGTGAGTTCTTTATTTTCGTAGGCCCTTCCGGCTGCGGCAAATCCACCTTGCTTCACATGATCGTCGGTTTGGAGGACATCACCGAAGGCGAAATCCGAGTCGACGGCAACCGAATCAACGAGCTCGACCCGAAAGACCGCAACATGGCCATGGTGTTCCAAAGCTACGCGCTCTACCCTCATATGACGGTCCGGGAAAACATCGCGTTTCCGCTCAAATTGGCCAAGCTGGCACGGGACGAAATCAAGCGGCGGGTGGACGAGGTCGCGGCCATCCTCCAACTGGATCCGTTGCTCGACCGCAAACCCTCGGATCTATCGGGCGGGCAGCGCCAGCGGGTGGCCATGGGACGGGCGATCGTGCGAAGACCCCAGGTGTTCTTGTTGGATGAACCCTTATCGAATCTCGACGCTCGGCTGCGCGTTCAAATGCGCACCGAAATCGCGGGCCTCCAGGAGCGGCTGGGCATCACGACCATTTATGTCACACACGACCAAACCGAAGCCATGGTGCTGGGCGATCGCGTGGCGCTACTGCGGAGCGGCGAAGTACAACAAATCGGCACGCCGAAGGAGCTGTACGAGACACCCCGTAACGAATTCGTGGCGGGCTTCATCGGTTCGCCTTCGATGAACTTCCTAAACACCGAGATCAGCGATAGCCGTCTGCTGTTGCCCATAGGACCATGTCCCCTGCCGCCTTCCTTTCCCTTCGACCGCCTAAGCAACCGCAACGTCGTCGCCGGCATCCGTCCGGAACATTTTTATTTGCCGGGGACGTCGCATCGAACCGGCCCCGTTTTTTCAGCTAAAACCGTCCTGGTGGAATGGTTGGGTGCCGATCTTTATCTTCATGTCCAGCCCGTCCCGTCACGCCAGGCATCGACGAGAGACGAACCATCGGCCATTGAGCCGGACACTCGACAGGCAGGACTCGTTCTGATCGCCCGCGTGCCGCCCGACCTTCGGCTCAAGCGCGGCGATCCAATCGAATTGGGCTACGACGCGACAAAGATTCACTTGTTCGATGCTGACACCGGCGAAAGTTTTTTGTGGAACCATTGAAATTATTGTCTGTCGAAGCGCCTTCGATGACGTGGCACCTGTCGATGGGCTATGTCGGAACGTCGTCTCGTGGATCAAGAGACGCTTTAGAAACGATCAAAACGAATAGGGCATCACCATGAGCAATCTCGAACTCGGCATTATCGGCAATTGTATGTACAGCGCTCTGATCGACCGCAAGGGACGCATCGTCTGGTGCTGTCTGCCCCGTTTCGACGGCGATCCAATCTTTTGCAGCCTGATCAACGGCGACGAGGACGAGGTTCAAGAAGGCTTCTTCGATATCGTCATCGACGATTTCGCTCACAGCGAACAACACTATGAGCACAACACGGCGATTTTGGTGACCACCCTTTACGACCAGCATGGCGCGGCGGTGCAGATTACCGATTTTGCGCCCCGCTTCACACGGTACGGCCGCATGCATCGTTCGCCGCGGCTGATCAGAAGGCTCCAGCCGATCAACGGCACGCCGCGGATTTCCGTGAGAGTGCGCCCGACATTCGATTACGGCGCCAAACCCATGCAAACGATCCAGGGCTCCAACTATATCCAGTACGTGGCGCCCGGCATGTGTTTCCGCATGAGCACGGATATGCCGGTTTCCTATATCTTGGACGAAACGCCGTTTCTGCTGGAAGAGGCTTTATCGATTACGTTCGGTCCCGATGAACCGCTCCGCTACTCCGTTGCCGAAGCGACCCGCGAAAGTTACGAACAAACCTTGCTCTATTGGCGCGATTGGACCCGCTCTCTGTCCATTCCTTTCGAATGGCAGGAAGCCGTGATCCGCGCCGCGATCACGCTGAAGCTTTGCTGCTTCGAGGAAACCGGCGCCGTGATTGCCGCCATGACCACCTCCATTCCCGAAGCGGCCGGCACGGAACGCAACTGGGATTACCGCTATTGCTGGCTGCGCGACGCCTATTTCGTGGTGAATGCCCTCAATCGCCTGAGCGCGACCGGGACCATGGAGGAATATCTCGACTATATCTCGAATATCGCGGCCGGCGCCAAGGATAGCCTGCTTCAGCCGGTGTACGGGATCGCACTGGAGGAAAAGTTGATCGAATGCCGCATCAGCTCGCTCCGGGGCTATCGCAATCACAAGCCGGTACGAATCGGGAACCAAGCCTACGAGCACATCCAGAACGACATCTACGGTAGCGTGATCATGGCCGCCACCCAAGCCTTCTTCGACCGTCGTCTTGCCCATCCGGGGGACCGGCGCCTGTTCGAGCGGCTGGAGAATCTCGGCTACCAATGCGCCAAGCTGTACGATCAACCGGACGCCAGTCTGTGGGAGTTCCGCGGGTTCGCCCGCGTTCATACCTTTTCGGCGGTCATGTGCTGGGCCGGCTGCGATCGCCTGGCGCGCATCGCCGACCACATCGAGCTGCACGACCGCGCTCACTACTGGCGCGCGCAGGCAGAGCGGATTCGGACGGAAATCATGGAACGCGCGTACGATTCCCGACGCAATACCTTCGTCGGAAGCTTCGGCGGCTCCGAACTCGATGCGAGCCTTTTGCTCCTGCACGATCTCCAGTTCCTGGCGGCGGATGATCCGCGCTTAATCGGTACCGTGGAAGCGGTGGAAAGGGAATTGCGGCGCGGCAATCACATGATGCGGTATGTGGAACCGGACGATTTCGGCGCGCCGAAAAACGCCTTCAACATTTGCACCTTTTGGATGATCAGCGCTTTGGCGGCCATCGGCAGAAAAGCCGACGCCCGCGCCATATTCGAGGAGATGCTGCACTGCCGGAACCACCTGGGGCTCTTGTCCGAAGATACCGATCCGAAAACTGGCGAAATGTGGGGCAATTTCCCGCAGACCTATTCCATGGTCGGAATCATTCATTCGGCTATGGTGCTGTCCAAGCCTTGGGAGGAGGCATTCTAGCGTAAGGAGCATCAAGGGCCTTATAGGGTTTGATTTTCTCGTCCGATGAGCGAGAGGAGAGAAAAAGCGGAAAAACATTGGCCTGCTGTTGGCGGAATACCGAGTCCTCTGATGATTAGCTTATCTCATGGACTCGAGCGAACGAGCGGAAAGCAAGGATGATTGAAAAGAAAAAGACCGTCCAATGGTTGGTTCTGCCGAATCGTTGAAACCGTACATCGCGGGCTTTTGGTACAACACGCCAGTGCCTCCTTTCCTTACGCCTACCGGCAGACTCTCGGCGCCGTAGGATATCGGCGGAATATCGCCGATACTCACAAGGCGCCCGAAATAACGCCGAATGTGGCGGTTAAACATGCGCTGCGAGACATGGAGCGAGTGAGCGAGGGCAGTGACGAGAGCGCATTTATAGAAACGAAAGGGAAACTGGTGCCCGTTAGCCGCTGGATCGTCCCTTAATCTGCAATTGCACAGCTATGGCTGAATCGAGTTCATGCACCGCCGCAATTACGGCTCGGCATCCGGTTCGTTATGGGCATCCAAGGTCTCGTCGGAATCCACATGATGATGCTCATGACCCTCATGGTGATGGTGATCGTCGGCCTGCTGCAGGCTTTTCACGCCGACACCGTGCTGGTAAACCATCAATCCTCCCAAATCGGCGGCAAAAACGATGCTGGTCAAAATAATCGCTCCAGCAAAGAGGTGTAGAGCCTCAGCCATGGCGGAAAAGCGTTCTCGAGCCAAAAAGCGCCAAACGGCCAATGCCGAGGATAAACCGGCGATCGTCAGCCCCAATCGTTCATGCCATTCCATGATGTCGTGCACGGCGCTGCCGTGTGGGACGGTATCTTCCGCAATCAGTCCGGCAGCGGCGGCTGCAATGGCTCCCAAAGCGCCAAGATAAAGCATCCAACTGGCGGCGTGCCGCAGGCCCGGCTGCCTCAGCGCCACGCCTATGAGTTCAAGCAGAAAAAAACCGGTCAGAAAAGCGATCGGAAAATGCACGATCAGCGGGTGCCAATTGGTCCCCAGCGCTTCGATACCCGCGAAAGGGTTCATCGAGCTTCCCGGCTCCACCGTTCGAGAGACGGTATCCAGCAAGCTTTCGACGATCACTAGCAATCCGCCGCCAGCCTCTCCGTCGCCAGCTCCGTGCACGGCGGGTTGCAAGAGGTGTCCGGTCGAATCCGGGCCTGGAAAATTGAACATGGTCGATTCCGAGTAAATAGTTAAAAGATGAGCGGGCCGAGTGCAGGAACTCCCCGGGACGTTCTCTTAGTCGTTCTCCGGCAACACAAGTTTCGCAGAGAACTCCCGGATTCGAAACTATAGGCTGCGGCTCTCCCCGGTTTCGGTCATTTGCCCGCTTCATTTCACCTGTTCGCCCCCCTGCTACATGGGCCTTTGCCAGCTTTCCGAATCTAAAAGCCTATTCCAGTAAGCTGTTCACCCGGAGCCTGCTGAAAGGTCTCGAGAGTCTATTGGATAAGCTCCGGAAAGATGAGAAGTCACGGTGGGCTCTAAAATAGAGCTCATAATGGTTATAAGCCGGGCTTGTGGGGATAGGCTCTAAGCCAGGACTTACGCAAATCGGTTTTTGGTCTCCTCTTCCGACAGGGGAAGGAGCAAAATGCCTAAGGCCTATAGAATCTTGCTCCGGCAACGAGCAAACCGCCTCCTGAAACGGGAGGGGTGGAGCCCTCCAGTCGATCTGATATGATGGGCCCACGCATTGACATGGAAGGTCGAGGTCATGTTCGATTTTTTCGTCAAATCGGGACTCAAGCGCCTTCTACTCCTGGTGCTATGCTGGCGGGCATTGACGGAGGAGTTTTCGGCTTGGGCCTTCGGCGCGCCAATTATCCTCCTCGCGCTTGCGGCAAACTTTCTCCTTCATCCAACCCGATCCCGTCCCTTCTTGCACCGCCTGCCGCGCTTCCTCGGTTTCTTTCTCTGGCATTCACTGCTCGGCGGCATCGATGTCGCCCGGCGCGCCTTGCATCCACAAATGCCCTTGGCGCCGGCATTCGTGGATTTTCCCTTGCGTCTGGAAGACGAGGCGGCCTGCGTACTTCTCGTGAATACCATCAACTTGCTGCCCGGCACCGTAGTCGCCGAGTTGGAGGAACAACGGCTGCGAGTGCATGTTCTGGACAGGCGACTGCCGATTCTTGAGTCCCTGCGGACGGTGGAGGAGCGGGTCGCGGCCCTGTTCGGCCATTCGCTTCCTGATTACAGGGGGGCGCCTCGTGCCTGACTTGGATTTAGAGCTCGCTTTTTTCCTGCTCCTCAATATCGCCGCCGGCCTGGTGCGCGTCGTGCGCGGCCCGACCCCGGCCGACTGCATGCTGGCGGTGCAGTTGTTCGGCACCACCGGTGTAGCCGTTCTGTTGCTGTTAGCCGAGGCGCAAAATCTACCGGCGCTCCGGGACGTAGCCTTGACCTTCGTGCTGCTCGCAGTGCTTGCGACGGTGGCATTCGTGAAACGGTCCTCCGGCGGGCGGGATGACGAATCATGAGCGAGATTGCGCTCCAATGGCTTTCGGCCTTCGCGCTGTTTCTCGGCGTTTTTTTCTTCTTTGCCGGAACCGTCGGCCTGCTGCGCTTTCCCGATACCTACACCCGGATCCACGCCCTGACCAAAGCCGACAACCTAGGGCTGGGCCTAGTCATCTTCGGCCTGATGCTACAAACCGAATCATGGACCGTGATGCTGAAACTCTTGCTGATCTGGCTGCTCGCGCTGCCGGCCAGCGCCACGGCTTGCCATTTGCTCGCCCGCCATACCCTGCGATCCGAACGCCGGACTGGCGCCCCGGCCCGCAAGGATCTCCGGTGATGTCCGGCGAATGGGTGGACATTCTGCTCGCCGCGATCCTGGTTTGGATTGCCCGGCGGGCGGAGACGACCGCCGATCTGTTCACGGCCGTGGTGTTGTTCATCGCCTTCGGTCTCCTGATGACGCTGGCCTGGGTCAGACTGAACGCACCGGACATCGCCCTGGCCGAAACCGCCATAGGCACCGGGCTGACCGGGGCCTTGCTGCTGGATGCCGTGGCGCACGTCACGGGCAAACGCAGGCGGCGCTTCGAACGGCGAAGACCGTCATGAGCAAAGGGCACCTCCTGATTCGGGTGATCGCCGCCATGCTCGCGTCGGCATTAGGCATCGGTCTGATCGCCGCGATATTCGCTCTTCCCCGCCCGATGGTCGGTTTGGCCGCGCTGGTCGAAGCGCATCTGGAAGAAAGCGGCGTCCGTCATCCGGTAACGGCCGTACTGTTGAACTACCGGGGCTATGACACCTTCCTGGAGATCGCAGTGCTGTTGTTGGCCGTTCTGGGCATCATGGCATTCCGGCCCGTCGGCCCGAGTTCCCTGCACCGCGCCCGGATCGATTCCGGCCCCGTGCTCGCGGCCCTGATTCGTCTGATCATCCCGCTTATCGTTCTCGCTGCCGGGTATCTGTTATGGGCAGGCGCGCACCGGCCGGGCGGCGCGTTCCAGGCCGCGGCGGTGCTCGGAGGCGGCGGCGTTTTGCTGCGGCTGACCGGCGCCATCCCGAGCTTCCGCTCGCCGAACCCGTGGCTGCGCATAGGACTCTTGCTGGGTTTCGGCGTATTTCTCGTCGTTGCCGCCCTGCCGCTGAGCGAAGGCTTGAGACTGCTGGAATACCGGGCGGCGCGGGCGGGCGTGGCGATTTTGGTCGTGGAATCGGCGCTGACCCTGTCGATCGCGGCGATCCTCGTGACTTTGTTCATCGGCGCGGCGCCTTCCCGGATGCGAAGCGCGCCATCGCCCGCAGCGGCGCGGCCAGAGGACAACAGCGCGGGGCAGCCATGATCGGCGGGGGGCTGATCTATGCCATAGCCGGCGCCATCCTGTTCGCCCTCGGCCTTTACGGGCTCGTCGTCCATGCGCACCTGGTGCGTAAGCTGATCGCCTTCAACATCACGGGCAGCGGCGTATTTCTGGTCCTCGTGGGGCTGCCGCAGCGCATGGCCGGAACGCCGCCGGACCGGGTCTCGGAGGCCCTGGTGCTCACTGGAATCGTCGTTGCGGTCAGCGCCACCGCGTTCGGGCTGGCGCTGGTACGGCGTCTTTACGAGCTGACCGGGAAAACCCGTTTGCCGAACGATCCGCGGCCCGAACCATGAGCGATCTACCGGCCGCCCCGTTCTGGATGCCGTTGCTGATCGTGATTCCGCTGGCAGCCGGCAGTCTTGCCTTCCTCTTCGGGCCACGCAGCAGCTTGGGTCTGGTCGCCGCAACGTTGGTCGGAATCTGGCTGGCGCTGATACGGTTGATTCTCGATTTCAACGATATCGGTCTCCAACTTTATCCGATCGGAAGCTGGAGCGCGCCGCTTGGCATCGATCTCCGCGCCGACGGCTTGAGCGTGGTGATGCTGGGCATGACGGCCACCGTGGGAAGCTTCATCAGCCTTTATGCTCTGGGTTATTTTGCCGGCGAAAGAGTCCTCGGGGGCCGGTTCTGGCCGCTCTGGTGGTTTTTGTGGGCCGCGCTCAACGCGCTCTTTCTTTCGGCCGATCTCTTTAATCTATACGTGACCCTGGAGCTGTTGAGCCTGAGCGCCGTCGGTCTGGTCACGCTCAGTGGCGATCGGGAGTCTCTCGCGGCAGGGCTGCGCTATCTTCTGACGGCCTTGGCGGGATCGCTGGCTTATCTCATGGGCGTGGCGCTGCTGTACGGCGCCTATGGCACCCTGTCGTTGGCACTCATCGCGGGCCTGACCCGCTCGGAACCCGCAAATGCTTTGGCGGCCAGTCTCATCACCGTAGGCTTGCTGCTCAAGACCGCGCTTTTCCCGCTCCATTTCTGGCTGCCGCCGGCACATGGAAGCGCATTGCCGCCGGTCAGTGCCCTGTTGTCCGGACTGGTGATCAAAGCCTCTTTTTATATGCTGCTACGCCTCTGGTTCGAAGTCTTTCCGTCCGCTCTGACGCCGGTCTTCGCTCAAGGAGTCGGCGCTTTGGGCGCCATCGCCGTTTTCATGGGCGCCTGGCTCGCCTTTCACCAGGAAAAGTTGAAGATGCTGATCGCCTGGTCGACGGTGGCCCAGATCGGCTATTTGTTTCTGACCTTTCCCCTGGTTGCGGCGTCTCCGGCCGACGCGCTGACTGCCTGGAGCGGCGGTGTATATCTGGCCCTGTCCCATGCCGTGGCCAAGGCTGCGCTGTTTTTGGCGGCCGGCGCCATGCTGAGGGTGACCGACGAAGACCAGATCGAACGACTCGAGGGCGTTGGGCGGCATCTGCCCGTGAGCCTGTTCGCTTTCGCCGCAGCCGGCGTCAGCCTCATGGGTTTGCCGCCGAGCGGCGGATTTATCGCCAAGTGGTTGCTGCTCGATGCGGCCCTGTCCACCGGCCAATGGTGGTGGGCCGCCGTTCTGGTGCTGGGGGGACTCGCCTCCGCCGCCTACATCTTTCGAGTCCTACGGCGCTGTTTTCTGGCACCCCGTGAGCACGCCGTATTTCATCCAGTGCCTTTGATCATGCCCATAGCCGCACTGTCTTTGGCAGGCGTCGCCTTGGCCTTGGGTCTGGCGGCGATTTTTCCGCTCAGGCTGTTGGAAAAAAGTGCACCCTTCGTGGGTGCGGCCGCCACGCCACCTATGGTAGTTCCATGATCCCTGACGCCTGGCTGCCCCTCCTGGTGGTATTGAGCTCTCTCCTGACCGGCGTGCTCATTTTCTTCGTGGGCGAGGAACAGCATCGCACCCGGACGACGCTCAATATGATCGGCGCGGTGGCCAAGCTTTTGCTGGTGGGCGTCATGGTGTGGGGCGTATTCCATCGACATCGTTACGAAACCCGGTTGCCGCTCCTGCCTGGCCTGGATTTCGTGTTGCGTGCCGACGCGATGGGCATGTTGTTTGTGGGCCTTTCCTCCGTGCTGTGGCTGCTTACCACCATCTATGCCATCGGCTATCTCGAAGGCTCGCCCCACCGCAGCCGGTTTTTCGGCTTTTTCAGCCTGTGCGTGACTTCCACCATGGGCATCGCGCTGGCCGGGGATCTCATCACCTTTATGCTCTCTTACGAGCTGTTGACCCTATCGACCTACCCCCTGGTAGTGCACCGCGGCACTCCGGATGCGCTCCATGCCGGGGAAGTTTATTTGAAGTACACGCTGACCGGCGGCGCGCTGCTGCTGGTCGGTATCATCGGACTGTACAACGTGGCCGGATCGGTGGAATTCACCGAGCGCGGCGCACTGGCGCGAGTTTCGGAAATTCACCATCCGGCCCTGCTCGCGATCTTCGCGATTCTGATCGCGGGGCTCGGGGTCAAGACCGCGCTGGTGCCGCTGCACGGCTGGCTGCCGGTCGCCATGGTGGCGCCGGCGCCGGTGAGCGCACTGCTGCACGCGGTGGCGGTGGTGAAGGCCGGGGCTTTCGGCATCGTGCGCGTCGCCTACGACGTCTACGGGGTGGAGTTCGCGGCCCGGCTGGGCGTGCTGGAACCCCTGTCCTGGCTGGCCGGTCTCACTATCCTGTACGGCTCGGTGCGCGCATTGGCTCAGGACGACCTCAAGCGCCGACTGGCCTATTCCACCGTCAGTCAGGTGTCGTACATCGTGCTGGGGATCGGTATCCTCGGTCCGGTGGCGACCATCGGCGGCGTGGTGCACCTGGTGCATCAGGGGCTGATGAAGATCACCCTGTTCTTCTGCGCCGGCGATCTGGCGGAGACTCTGGGTATTCACAAGATCAGCCAAATGGACGGCGTCGGCCGGCGCATGCCCTGGTCCATGGCGGCGTTCACCGTGGCTGCCTTGGGCATGATTGGCGTCCCTCCGGTCGCCGGCTTCGTCAGCAAGTGGTATCTCGGCTCGGGGGCGATCGACGCGAAGCAATACTGGGCACTCGCGGTGCTGGTCGCTAGCACCGCGCTCAACGCCGCCTATTTCCTGCCGATCCTTCACCGCATTTGGTTTCGGCCAGCCAGCGGCGAATGGCCGAAACGCGAGCGTGACGGTCTCGAAACCCGGCCGACGCTGCTGGTGCCCACTTTGATCACCGCCCTTCTCTCTCTAGCCGCCGGACTGTTCGCAGGCGCACGGTTCAGCCCGCTGGGCTGGGCCAAACTCATTGCGGCCCGGGAGTACATTTCATGAGTCCCGAGTGGCTGACCGCCGCCACCTTGCTCACGCCGCTGCTCCTGGCAGCGGCGGCATTCTTGGCTTCGATGCGTTCCCCGGTACGGGCGCTCGCGCCCTGGGCCGCGCTGCCCGGCCTGCTTTTGGCCGCCGCGCCGGAATTCCGCCTCGAACTGTCCTGGCTATTGCTCGACACCCGCTTGGGACTGGACGCGACGGGCAGGATTTTTCTGATTTTCACCGCGCTGCTCTGGCTAATTGCCGGGCTTTACGCCCAGACTTATCTGGCGTCCGATCCCAAACATTACCGTTTCACGGCTTTTTTTCTGGCAACCATGGCGGGCAATCTGGGGGTTGTTTTGGCCCAGGACGTGGCGAGCTTTTATTTTTTCTTTGCGCTGATGACGCTTTCCGCCTACGGGCTGATCGTGCACGAGGGCGGACAGGCAGCGCGCCGCGCGGGACGCATCTATCTGATCCTCGCCATCTTTGGGGAAGTCCTGCTGTTTGTCGCTTTTCTGCTGAGTGCGAGCGCCGCGAAGAGTCTGGATCTCGACGAGATTCCGAAAGCGGTCGCCCTGTCGCCGCTCCGGGATCTCATCGTGGTGCTATTCCTAGGCGGTTTCGGGGTCAAGGTGGGCGTCCTGGTACTTCATGTCTGGCTGCCTTTGGCGCATCCGGTCGCCCCGACGCCCGCCAGCGCGGTGCTGAGCGGCGTCATCATCAAGGCTGGGCTCTTGGGCTGGCTGCGTTTTCTGCCGCTGGGACAAGCGGCTCTTCCCGATTGGGGCAATGGGCTAACGGCCGTTGGGCTTGTCGCAGCGTTCTATGGTGCGGGGGTGGGATGGGTCCAAAAGGATGCCAAGACCGTACTGGCCTATTCCAGCATCAGCCAGATGGGGCTCATCACCGTGCCGGTGGGACTGGGTTTGGCAGTGCCGGCCAACTGGCCCGTGGCTTTAATGGCGGTCGCGGTGTACGCCGTCCATCACGCGCTAGCCAAAGGAGCCTTGTTTTTGGGAGTAGGTGTCGCGCGGACAGCTCGAAATGCGCGGCAGCTTCGCTGGACCATGGCCGGACTCCTGTTGCCCGCATTGGCCTTGGCGGGAGCTCCCTTTACCAGCGGCGCACTGGCGAAGGAGTCGCTCAAACATGCCATCGGTTCGGCGCCTGAACCATCGCAGGACTGGCTGGCCTGGGCCTTGTCGTTGGCCGCGGTGGGCACCACGCTGCTGCTCATACGGTTCCTCTATCTGGTCCGACTTGAGGCTCTGGCGGAAACCCACGGCGGTGGGAACCAGGGTATTGGTTATGCCTTTGGACTGGCGCTCCTCGGCACGCTGATGCTCACTTGGGTCGTGTTCACCGACGCGGCGCACGCCTTTTTCGAGCATGCGCTGGAACCCGAGGTTCTCTGGAGCGAATTATGGCCGGTGGGGAGCGGCATCTTGCTGGCCTATCTGTTCGGTCGCCGGTTTATCCGTTCCGCCCCGCCGATACCGGCGGGCGATCTGCTCGTGCCGGCGGAACGGATGATGCTTCACGCATGGACAGCCTTGAAAGATCTTTGGAACGCACGGTTCCGAAGACCAGCTCAGGTGCCTTGGAAATCTCTTGGCACCCGCTTGGGACAATCCCTGGTTCATGGCCGAGCCTGGTTGGAAAGCATGACCGTCGCCGGAATCCTGTTTCTCCTGTTGATCCTGTTTCTTACCCTCGCATTGCTCCCGAAGAGCTTCGGTCACCAATAAAGGAAGCTCTGATTAAGTTGATTCCGTTCATGGTTCGACAAGCTCACCACGAGCGGAATCAATCCGTTACCGTTCGTCCTGAGCTTGTCGAAGGACTTAATCAGAGCTTCCTAAAAGGCGAAAAATTCCTTTTCTCATCGATCGGCTTTCGGACGGCATTCGATTCGGTCTAAGTTACGGATACTTCCGTGACCTTTGGAGAGTCGCCGCCATGGACATCTATCTGTTGACTCTGGGAGCGCTGCTCGTAGCCGTTGTCGGTGCGTTCCTGCTCGGGGTCATTCCCTACCCTTACGGCTGGCTGATATTGACCGTTCTGCTTATTGCCCGGTGGCTGCAGCTCAACAGATGATCGAGCTCGGCGGCTTTGACCGCCAACTCGGGCGGCCATCGCCCGAACGCCTATTTGGTGAACTTGAGAGTCATTCGGTCGCTCTCCCCGATCGCAAGGTAGCGATTCCGATCTTTTTCGCCCACCCGTAAGGTCGGCGGCAGAGTCCATACGCCTTCCGGATAATCTTTGGTGTCTTTGGGATTGGCGTTGATCTCGGACTTGTCCACCAGCTTGAAACCGGCTTTTTCGGCCAAACCGATCACATAATCCTCGGTCACGTAGCCGCTCTTCTTCATGACTTCGGGCGAAGTGCCCGGTTTGGCGCGATGCTCGACCACGCCGAGGGTACCGCCCGGTTTCAAAGCCCGGTACATGGCTTTGAACATATCGTCCGCCGTGCCGTCCGCCATCCAGTTGTGTACGTTCCGGAAGGTCAGCACCAGATCGGCCGTACCCGGCGGTGCGAAATCGGCTTCCTTCGGATTCTGCATGGACGTCAGCACGACCCGGTCGTAGATCTCCGGTCGCGCCTTCAGCTTCGCTTCATAAGCGTTCTGCATCTTAACGGCATACTCGGGCATGCCCGGTTGGACCGGCCCGAAACCGGCTACGTAGAGTTTTCCCTCCGTGCGCAGGACAGGGGCGAGAATCTCCGTGTACCAGCCGCGTCCGGGTGAAATTTCAACAACTGTCATGTCCGGCCGAAGTCCAAAAAACCGCAAGGTTTCCTTGGGATGCCGGTATTTGTCCCGCTCGCGATTTCCGGGGTCCCGATGATCGCCTTGAAGTGCCCGATCCAGCGCTTGTTCAATCGTGGCACTCTCGGCCGACGCCGGTTCCGAGACGATGCCGCTGATCAGCGCACCGAACAAGAGAGTCTTGAACATCTGTGCCAAGGAATTCGATTTCATGCTGGGCCTCCACTTTTTCTAGGATTATTTGACGTTTTCTTCCTCTTGCTTCCGGCGCACAGGCAACCGCGCCGTATCCGTTTCGCTCGACCGGTTCTATCAGAATCGCACGATGAGGTAAACCGCGCCCCAGGGAAGACGACGGTCCCCGGAGCGATAGGCAAAGCCCAATCCGTTCGAAAACCTCGGAGCGCCCGATCGCTTGTTCTACAATCGCTCGAAACACTCGACTAGGAGAGAGATTCCCATGCATTGGAAAGAATGGCTCGACCGCAACGTTTTCGACCTCGGCCGCCAGATGCGGCTAAGCTATCTCCCGCCTCTCATGGTCTACATGGCAGCCGGAATTTCCGGGCTGACCGGCATCGTCGGCACTTTTTTCGTCAAGGAATATCTCGGCCTGTCCGCGGAATTCCTCGCCGCCCTGAGCTTTTGGATGATGCTGCCTTGGACTTTGAAGATGCCGCTGGGGCATTTGGTGGATTTGATCTGGCGCCACAAGTCCGGTCTCATCATTCTCGGTGCCGGACTGATTTTCGCCAGCCTCTTGATCATGATCGGTTTGCTCGGCAGCCCGGCGGCCATGCGCGAGCTTCTGCCGATCGAAACCTGGTTTGTCCTTTCGTCCCTGCTGGCCCCCATCGGGTATGTGCTGCAGGATACGGTGGCGGACGCCATGACCGTCGAGGCGGTGCCGCGCGCCGACCAGGAAGGCCGGCCGATCCCGGAAGAACAGCTCCGCCTGGCCCACACCACCATGCAGACCTTGGGTAGGGTCGCGATCATCGGCGGCACCGTGCTGGTCGCAGCGGTCAACGTGTACCTTTTCAGCGGCGTCGAGAATCTGGGCACGACTGAAAAAGCTGCGGTTTATCTCCAGATTTATCGGCTGGCGCTGATCATTCCGGCCATTTCCGTTCTCGGTGTGGTCTTGGCTGCCGTTCTGCGCTGGCGCGACGTGCAAAGATTGGCCGCGCAAGGTTTCGAAATGGACCAGATCGAGCGCTTCATCGGAAGACCCACGGACGAATTGCCCGAGCCAAACTGGTGGATTCTAGGCGGCAGCCTGGTATTCGTCCTGTTCTCGGTAGCCATGGGGTTGGCCGCCGTGCCGCTGAACGAGGAAATCGTCTTCGCTGGTTCCCTCGCTATCGTGCTGTTCCTGATGCGGCGGTTGACCCGAGATCTCCCCGAGCGCGCCCGGCACGAACTCTACGCCACCGCGATCGTGATCTTCGCATTCCGCGCGATTCCCACGACCGGGGCCGGTTCGACCTGGTGGATGATCGACGAGCTCGGCTTCGATCAGCAGTTCCTGTCCCAGCTTTCGCTGATCGCCAGCGCACTGACGCTCCTCGGCATGTTTATCTTCCGCCGCTTCATGGCCGAGCGTCCGATCACTTATATCATCGCCGTCTTGACCATCGCCGGCGCGGTTCTTTTTTTGCCCAATATCGCGATGTTTTACGGATTTCACCATTGGACCGCCGCTCACACTGGCGGTGTCGTCGACGCCCGGTTCATCGCTTTAATCGACACGGCCTTGGAATCCCCCTTGGGACAAATCGCGATGATTCCGATGCTCGCGTGGATCGCCAACTCGGCTCCGGAAAGGCTCAAGGCGACCTATTTCGCCGTCATGGCGGCCTTTACCAATCTGGCGCTGTCGCTCTCGCAGCTGAGCACCAAGTATCTCAACCAGGTGTTTACCGTCACGCGCGAGGTCAGGAATGCAACCACCGGAGCGGTGGACATTCCCGCCGATTACAGCGAGCTGGGCGCACTGTTCATCACCGTTGCCCTCATCGGACTGGCAATGCCTATGGCGGCCATTTTCGTCGTCAAACGTACGCTTTTGGCTAAGCCCAAGCGCGAACCGGCGGCTGCAGCCGGCTTAGAGCGCTTGTGACGGAGGAAATGCCGCTCGTATTGCGCGGTAGGAAGCCTTCGTTACCGGTTACACTGGTCCCGGTTCGAGATCCTTGCTCGCAGGACCAGATATCACCTTCCCTCCCGCATCGAAGCGCGAACCATGGCAAGGACAATCCCATGATTTATCCGCTTTATTCCAGTGAACGATACAGCCGAGATGCGTACACACGGCAGATACGGCGTGGATTTGACCTTTCTCATCCCGATACACGGCGGCCTTTTTGCCATGGAGATCAATGATTTCCCCCTCTCCGGGAGCAACGGTTTCCACCGTTTTTCTACGGCCGGACGCGAATTTGTCCCGCAGCCACATTTCCCCGACATGGACGTTTTCCCTCAGCAACTTCCCGCCCGAACTCTTGAGATTCACGCGTGTGGCCCGGTAAAGGTCCGCCCAGCGATTGTGGTTGCCGATAATGTCATCGGAAATGATCGTAGCGGCCACCGTGCCGTTGGTTAAACCCCAGGCATTGAATCCCGTTGCCGTGTAAAGGTGCTTCGAGCCGGGCGTGAGGTGGCCGATATAGGGCACACGGTCGGCGGCGTCATAGTCCTGATTGATCCACTCGTATTCAATCGAGGTGACCTGAAAGCGGTTTTGGACGAACCACCGAAGTTCTCTCGACTTCTGAGCCGTGTCCGCGTGGCCGGTCCGATAGCCCTGTCCCGAAATAATCAACAACGGCCCTTTATCCGTCGGATGGACCCGAACCGAATACGCGGGTTCTCCTACGGCCAAAAACATGCCAGTGGGAACATGCTCCGGGACAACTCGAATTCCCACGACGACGTGCTGCCTGGGAAACACTTTGGCGAAGAATCCGCCTTTATCCAGAATGGGAATATTGGTCGCAATGACGACGTCGCGCGCCGCGACTTTGCCCTTGTCGGTCAAGACCTGGCAAGGGGTGCCCTCTTCGACGTCGAGAACCCGGGTATTTTCGAAAATTGCGCAGCCATCGCCGTTCACGGCCTGAGCGACCGACAGCAAATACTTCCGCGGGTGAAACCGCGCTTGATTATCGAAGCGCACCGCGCCGGCAACCGGAAAAGGCAAGGTCGTCTCGGTGACAAAATCGACCGGCAAGCCCAGCTTTGCGGCCGCTTCCGCCTCGGCTTCCAATGCCGGCATCTGCTCTTTCGACTCCGTCACGGTGTACGCCGCCAGACGTTCGAAATCGCACTCACTGCCCAGTTGTGTCCGTATGGTGTCGACAATCTCGATTGCGGCTTGATTCGACTCCGCATAGGCGCGGGCGGCGTCTTCGCCGAAAGACTTGATCAGATAGGAATAGATGAGCCCGTGGAGCGAGGTGAGTTTGGCGGTGGTTCGTCCCGTGACCTGCCCGACAATTTTTTGCGAGTCGATCACCGCCACGCTACGCCCGGCCCGCTTTAGCAGTAGCGCCGTGGTCAAGCCTACAATGCCGGCACCGACAACGGCCACATCGACGGAAAGATCACCCGGGAGTTCGGGGTAGCTCGTCTCCGGCGTGGAATCGATCCAGTACGAGACATGCTTGGTGGGAATATCGGCCATCCTAGCCTCCATTGAGTCGTTCGGGGTTCCTGAGTTGCCTCATCGAGAACGGACCTAAGTCAGGCAACAATGCAGCCATCGGGCTGCCTCACTTTAAGCAAGAATAATCATCGACTCCGGGATTCGTCAACCGATCTGCTCAGTAAGCGAAACAGTTCTGAGCCTTGCCCCGACTAACAAAAATCCCCGCGGCTGAAAGCGCGCGGGGCTTATGGCGGTAGGCTGCTGAAGCGCTCCTAAGTCCCGGCGGATTTGATCACCAGATTGACCACGGTAATGACGGCCAACACAAACAGCACCGTAAAAATGATGCCTCCGATGATATAGGCCTTGGCCGAACCAGCGGCGAAATCGCGCTCCCGGTTCGCTGAACTTTGGACACCGAAAGCCGCAGCCACGACACTGGCAATGACCTGAAACAGCGTGGGTTTTTTGGAGTTGGGATCACCTGAACTCATGGGTGTCATCAAAACTTGCTGAACAAAACCTACTTTAAGACGCAATAGTTTTCTTCTTGTTCAAATAAAACTTGACGCCAAAGGCAACGAGGGTGACCAAAACGGCGATGAATATCGCAATCGCATTGCTGCTGATCATTTCTTCGTCCACATTAAAGGCGTAAGTCCGAAGATACGTCGCCACGAAATACAGGGTTTGCACGGTGGCTATGGAAAAGAAAAACGAGACCAAGAACTTGTCGAGCGCCCTGTACTCCGTAAACTCCATATGGTCGAAGAACAGCTTAGTGATCGCATAGCCCGGCAAAAACATGATGAAGAGCGTAATCAGAATGCGCTCCGCATAATAAAAAGGCGACGTAGTCGTGAACAACGACATCAGCACAATGAAAACCGTGCTGATCGCCAGTATGCCCAGCCACATCGTTTTGTCATCTTTGGTGAACTGAAAAAACTTATTCATATCCGGTTTCCTCTAGTTATTGTTTTTTGAAGAAATAAAACCCTTCGATGCCGCCTTTCAGGATCATTCGATCGGGCGTTTTTTCATAGACCGTATAATCGATCGTCCTTCCCGGCCGGCCCGGATCATCCGTCATGATCTTGCCGTCCACGACTTTGTACGTCCACTCGTAGCGGTCTTCCTTTCCGAAGTGCCGATTGAAACCAGACGTGATGACAGTGCCATCGGACTTGAATTCCCAGGTCCTATTCTCCTCAATCTTGGGTTTATTGAGCGCTGGAGCCACCGACTCGAGGCGCCACGTGCCCACGATTTCGCTGTTGTCTTTTAGCGGAACTTCCCCCAACGCGGTGGTTCCCATGGCTCCGGCAAGCCAAATTAGGCCGCCTGCGCCGAAAGCTCGAAAATTCATAGATTTCTCCCCGGAACTGGTAATGTAGCGGTTGCTCTCCCCCGCAAATTAAAGAGGCATCCGTAGGCGGAACAGCTCGCCATTATTGAAAGCGAACGGAATTTTTACATCTTTCATTTCCTTATGGCAAGGAATTCACCGGCTTGTCGAGCATGAACCGGTTTATCGCCGATCCATCTGTCTCTAGAATAGAACCCCTTTGCCGTCGAAATACGCTTTCGAATTTTCCCTTACCTCGGAAAAGGAAAACCCCACGATGATCGATTTGAACACGCGCGCCGCTTTACTTCGCCAACTCCTTTCGGAAAGGATTCTGTTCCTGGATGGCGCCATGGGCACCATGATTCAGAGCTACCGGCTCGAAGAGAAGGATTATCGTGGCGAGCGGTTCGCCGACTGGCCGAAAGATCTCAAAGGCAACAACGATCTGCTCTGCCTCACGCAGCCGCAGATCATCCGGGCGATTCACGATGCCTATCTGGAAGCGGGTGCCGACATCATCGAGACCAATACCTTTAACGCCAATCGGGTCAGCCTCGCCGATTACGGCATGGACGAATTGGCTTACGAACTCAACGTGGAGGCGACCCGCCTGGTGCGGCAGGCGGTTGACGCCATGTCCGAGAAAACGCCCGACCGGCCGCGATTCGTCGCCGGCGTGTTGGGACCGACCAACCGCACCGCGTCGATCTCGCCGAACGTCAACGATCCCGGCTTCCGCAACGTCAGCTTCGACGAACTGGTCGACGCTTATTACGAAGCCACAAGAGGTCTGCTCGACGGCGGCGCGGACATCATCCTCATCGAAACGATCTTCGACACCTTAAATGCGAAGGCCGCCGTCTTTGCCGTGGAAAAGTACTGCGACGATCACGGATTGCGCCTTCCGGTGATGATCTCCGGCACGATCACCGACGCCTCGGGGCGGACGCTCTCCGGCCAGACGGTCGAAGCCTTCTGGAATTCGCTCCGCCATGCGCAACCGATTTCCATCGGCTTCAACTGTGCGCTGGGCGCCAAGCAGCTCCGGCAATACATCGAAGAGCTTTCGCATATCGCCGACACTCATGTTTCGGCGCATCCCAACGCCGGGCTCCCGAACGAATTCGGCGAATACGACGAATCGCCCGAAGCCATGGCCAAGGAAATCGCCGAATGGGCCGAGCAGGGATTTTTGAATATCGTGGGGGGCTGCTGTGGCACTCGCCCGCCTCACATCAAAGCCATTCACGACGCCGTGGAGCATTTTCCGCCACGGCCTGTTCCGGCCATCGAGCCCAAGTGTCGCTTATCCGGGCTCGAACCCCTGAACATCGGCCCCGAATCCCTGTTCGTCAACGTGGGTGAGCGCACCAACGTCACCGGCTCGGCGGTCTTTCGCCGCCTGATTCGCGAGGAAAAATACGAGCAGGCCATCGACGTCGCCCGCCAGCAGGTCGAGAACGGCGCGCAGGTCATCGACGTCAACATGGACGAAGGCATGCTCGATTCCCAAGCCGCCATGGTCCGTTTCCTGAACCTGATCGCCTCGGAACCCGACATCGCGCGTGTGCCGGTCATGCTGGATTCGTCCAAATGGGACATCCTCGAAGCCGGGCTGAAATGCCTGCAGGGCAAGGGCATCGTCAACTCGATTTCGCTGAAGGAAGGCGAAGACGCGTTCATCCGCCACGCCAAGCTGGTCCGGCGCTACGGCGCGGCGGTCATCGTCATGGCCTTCGACGAGCAGGGCCAGGCGGACACCCGCGAGCGCAAGGCGGAAATCTGCGCCCGCGCCTACAAGATTCTCACTGAGCGAGTCGGCTTCCCGGCCGAGGACATCATCTTCGATCCCAATATCTTCGCCGTCGCTACCGGCATCGAGGAACACAACCGCTACGGCCTCGATTACATCGAAGCCGTGCACCAAATCAAGGAAACCCTGCCCCATGCCCTGATCTCGGGCGGCGTTTCCAACGTCTCGTTCTCGTTTCGCGGCAATAATCCGGTGCGCGAAGCCATCCACGCCGTCTTTCTTTACCACGCGATCCGTGCCGGCATGGACATGGGGATCGTCAATGCCGGCCAGCTCGCCATTTACGAAGACATTCCGGCGGAACTTCGGGACGCCATCGAGGACGTGATCCTCGCACGCCATCCGGATGCTACCGAGCGGCTTCTAGCCATCGCCGAGAAATACCGGGACGAAGGCGGCACCGTCGAAAAGAAAGAAGACCTCGCCTGGCGCCAGTGGCCGGTCGAGAAGCGTTTGGAGCACGCGCTGGTCAAGGGGATCGACGAATTCATTGAGCAGGACACCGAGGAAGCCCGTGAGCAATACGAACGGCCGCTGCACGTCATCGAAGGGCCGCTCATGCAGGGCATGAACGTGGTCGGCGACTTGTTCGGCGCCGGCAAGATGTTTCTGCCGCAGGTGGTCAAATCCGCGCGCGTCATGAAGAAATCGGTGGCTTACCTGATGCCGTTCATGGAGGAGGAAAAGGCCGGCGGACAGCCTCAATCGAACGGCAAAATCCTGCTGGCCACGGTCAAAGGCGACGTGCACGACATCGGCAAGAATATCGTCGGGGTCGTGCTGCAATGTAATGGCTTCGAGGTGATCGATCTGGGCGTCATGGTGTCTTGCGAGAAAATCCTCGACGCGGCGCGCGAGCACGATGTCAATATTATCGGACTCTCCGGCCTGATCACGCCGTCGCTGGATGAAATGGTCCATGTGGCCAAGGAAATGGAGCGGCTAGGCTTCACGCTGCCTCTCCTGATCGGAGGCGCGACCACCTCGCGCGCCCATACGGCGGTCAAGATCGAGCCGAACTACAGCGGCCCGGCGGTTTACGTGACCGATGCCTCGCGCAGCGTCGGGATTGCCGGAAGCCTCCTGAGCGAGGATTTGCGAGACGCTTTCATCGACCAAACGCGGCGCGAATACGATGAGGTGCGCCAGCGACACGCGGGACGCAAGGCGCAACATCCGATGCACGAGATCGCCGCGGCGCGCGCCAATGCTTTCCATGGCGATTGGCACCACTATGTGCCGCCCAAACCGGCATTCCTGGGCATCCGGATCTTCGACCACTATCCGTTGCGGGAGATCGTTCCGTATATCGACTGGTCGCCGTTTTTCCATACCTGGGAACTAGCGGGCAGCTATCCGAAAATTCTCGACGACGAGGTGGTCGGGGAGCATGCGCGCACCTTGTTCAAGGATGCCAAGGCGATGCTCGAGACCCTGGTTGAAGAAGAGTGGCTGACCGCCCGCGCCGTGGTCGGATTCTTCCCGGCCAACACATCGGGCGACGATATTGTGCTGTATGCCGACGAGGCGCGGAAAGAAACGCTGACGATCCTTCACCATCTGCGCCAGCAGGCGGCGAAGCCGCCCGGTCAGCCCAATTACTGCCTGTCCGATTTCGTGGCACCGGCCGAGAGCGGCGTGCCCGACTACATCGGCGGTTTTGCCGTTACCGCCGGCCACGGCATCGAAAAGCAGCTCGACCGTTTTGCTGCAAGTCACGACGATTACAGCAGCATCATGCTCAAGGCCCTGGCTGACCGCTTGGCCGAAGCCTTCGCCGAATTGATGCACCGCCGGGTTCGCTGCGAATTCTGGGGCTACGCGCCGGACGAGCAGTTCAGCAACGAGCAGCTGATCGCCGAAGCCTATCGGGGCATCCGCCCTGCCCCGGGCTATCCCGCCTGCCCGGATCACACCGAGAAAGCGGCGCTGTTCGAGCTGCTCGCTGCGGAAAGGAACACCGGCATCCGCTTGACGGAATCCTTCGCGATGTACCCTGCTTCCTCGGTCAGCGGCTGGTATTTGGCCCACCCGGCAGCCAAGTATTTCAATGTGGGTAAGATCGGGCGGGATCAGGTAGAGGATTACGCAAAACGGAAAGGTATGACGGTTCGGGAGACCGAACGGTGGCTGGCATCGATACTGGCTTACGAGCCGGATTAACCTATCGATTCGCCGGACGCAAACGCCTGAGATTGAAAGGCCTCAGGACTATTCCGACCAACAAACATGGAACGCTTCCTCGAACGCTTTATCTATGCCAATCGCTGGCTGCTAGCCCCAGTTTATCTCGGCATCGGCGTAGCGCTCATCGCGCTGGCGATCAAGTTTTTCCAAGAGTTGGCTTATCTGCTGTTCCATGTCCTGGAGATCACTGAAGGCGATTTGGTACTGACTCTGCTCTCCCTGGTCGACCTGGTGCTAGTTGGCAGCCTTCTAGTCATGGTGATGATCAGCGGTTATGAAAATTTCGTCTCTCGCCTGGAACTCCGTAAAGAGACGGAAAAGCTGAGCTGGCTCGGAAAGTTGGATTCCGGCTTTCTCAAGGCGAAGGTGTCCACCTCGATCGTCGCCATTGCCTCGATTCACTTGCTGGAGGTTTTTATCAACATTGAGCACATCCCCAATGACAAAATCCTATGGTCTCTGTTGTTGCAGCTAACCTTCGTGATTTCGGCCCTCATCATGGTTCTGGTCGATCGGATGGCCAAACACGAACCTCCGAACGAGTCGAGCGAGGGGTAACACAACTGATCCGGCCGATGCTTTAGCGCGTTCGTCCACAGCTCAGTTCAAGCCAATAACCGAATTTATGTTTAAAGCAAGAGCCTGGAGGCTGATCGGCCCGGTTGCAGCCTCGTTGAGCTTCCATCAGGCGCCGGCCTCGCCGCAAGCGGACGTGTCGGAGCTGCCTCCGGTGACGGTAACCCCCATGGAAGATCTGACCGAGACCACCGATCATCTCTCACGGGCGCCTTCGAACAATGTCACGTTCAGGTCGCGGAATGATGTGGAAAGTTCGCAATACAGCAACATCAACAATTTCCTGCGCGGAACGCCGGGTGTTTTCGTGCTCCGGGGCAGCGAGGGTCGCGGCGTGGGCCTCAGAGTGCGCGGCGCATCTGCCACGCAAGGCTTGGTGACGTTCGATAGCGTGCCCTTGTTGACGGCACTGCCGGCACTGAGCTGGCTCGATACCATTCCCGCCGAAGCCTTGGGCGGAACCACCGTGGTTCTCGGTTCCAACCACGCCTACTACAGCAGCCAGGCCTTGGGCGGCAGTATTCAGCTGAATTCCAAACGGGCCACGGAAGATTATGGTCTGGTTCACGCAGAAGGGGGCAGCTTCGGAACTTTCCGCACGACCCTGAGCGGCGGCTTGCACGCCGAACGCGCCGACGTTTCCGTCACGGGAAGCCGGATCAACCAATTCGACGGCTCGTATGACGCGAAACAAAAGCGCGGCAACCCGGAACGCGATCCGTTCGGCAGCACTTTAGGCATCGCACGCTACGGAGTGCGATTTACGCCGGATGTGGCGGCGGACGGCAGCTTGCTCTACAAAGACTCGTGGCAAGACGCGGATTTACCGGGGGTGACTCCAGCTGGCCTTCCCACGTTCGTGGACAGTGCGACTACAAACTTTCACGAAAAGCTCTGGCTGACTCAAAATACCGCCTCAGCGCGCCTGACCGACGATTGGACTGGTCAATTGCAGTTGGCCTACACCGAGAACGATATCGCCGCTCAAGCCGCTCGTCTACCGGTCAGTTTCCGTAGCCATTTGATGTTTGCCGATTGGCGCAATATTCACGCCCTTTTCGATGATCGGGCGCGACAGTGGCGACTCGTATGGGGTGGACAGATTCGTCATGAGCGTGGCGAAAGCGAAAACCCGGTGCGATCGTCGCAATTCCGTGATGAACGGAAAACCGTGACCGGATTCGCCGAAGTGCAGGCCGACCTCAAAAATTGGCATCACGAAGCGGGCGTAAGGGTTGAAAGTCACGACGACTACGGCAAGCACACGTTACTGCATTTCGGGTCCCGCTGGGATCTTTCGCCAGCCTTGAGTCTCAGGGCCAACGCGGGCACCTCATTCCGCGCCCCCAGCTACGGCGAACTGCAGATGCCGCTCTTGGGCAATCCCTCCCTTCAGCCGGAGAAAGGCTCGACGGCGGACGCCGGGTTCGATTGGATCCCGACCCGCGACCTGCACTTCTCCGCGACCGGCTACTACGGCCGCTATAACAACCTGATTACTTCAGAAGTCGGCCTGGGACGCTTTTTCAGCCTCACCAACACACCGAGGGCTCGGATCGCCGGAGTAGAGACTTCGGTAGAAATCCTCTGGTCGAGACAGATCCATAGCGGCGTGGACTTCACTTATCAGTACAGCCGCAATCTGGACAACCACCGTCCTTTGCCGGTGCATCCGGAAAAATCCGGCCGCGTCTGGACTCAATGGAACCTGGATGCCCTGCCGCTGAGCTTTCGCATGAACGCAACGTATCAAGGCTCGCAGTGGAACGATAGCGCGACGACTTTGGCCACAGACGACACTGTCCGTGTCGATGTCTTAGCTACTTACCGCGTCTTCCCACAACTGGATCTTTATGTACGCGGGGAAAATATCACCAACAACCGAACGGGCGGTATCTACGCCCGCCACACGCCAGGGACCACGGTATTCGGCGGGATTCACTTGAAGCTTTGAGCTGGATCGCCCAGTGCCGAAACGGCTGACCGGATGCGCTGAAAGCGATACGGATTACTCGCAAACACCGTTTAACAGCGGATATCGCAGCACTGACTGACGGAGAGAATCCGCCTCGTCCATGGACTCAGCCAAACTCCGAAGGATCTTTGCGCTACGTTGCCGGTAAGCATCCGCCTCCGAGAAGCATTCCCTTCGGCTTTCGAGTTCCGCAGCGGTTGCATACACCTGCCATGCTGCGAGGGGAGCTTCGGTTTTTCTGAGATAGGACAACGCTTGCTCGACTTCCACGCTGGCCTTATCCAAGGCCTTTTGGCCGATGGCCACTTCGGCCAACAGACGATGTCCCAGCGCCAGATAGGTTGGATCGGGCGGCAAGGCCGAGAGTGCACAGAGCTTGTTGGCCTGCTCTTCCGCCTTTTCCCATTCGTTTTGAGTCAGCCAGTATTCACCAAATCCCAGATGAAAGAGCGGCCGCAGGTACCAATCCATTAAGCCTTGACAGGCATCCAACAGCTGATTGCCTTGGGCGAAGCTTTCGAAGGCTTCGGAGTATTGCCGCAATCCCAAGTGGGCCGAGCTCAACCGAATCAGTCCGAAGAACGCGTTCGACGCGTCGCGCTGGTCGTGCATTCTTTCCATCGCGGCTTGGCAGAGGCTTAGCGCGCCGTGGTAATCGAACGCCTGCTCATGTAACCAGCTCATCTGCAGGGTGAAATGGATGATCGCAAAGACATTGCCGTTCCTCTCGGCCATCTGTAACGCATTGGCAACATGACGCCGAGCTTTGCCCCACTCTCCAAGGTGCAGCAGCGACCTTACACAAAGGGCTTCGCAAACCATGTATTGCAGCGCGTCGCCCTTGTTCTGCGCGATCTCTATTGCTTCCCGGGCAATAGCGATCGCCGACCGGTAGTCGGCCCTCGCGTACTCGAAACTGGAATGCAAGGTGAGGCTGGAATTAAGCAAGTCGCGATTCTGCGTTGCGCGGGCCATATCCATAGCTCTTTGACAATCCCGGATGTAGTGCTCGCTCCATCCCTGCAAGGTGTTATGCCATCCGGCATAGGAACCTCGGATCTGGATTTCGATCATCTCGTCCTGCAAGTCACGGGCGCGCTCGACCGCCTCGGTCACCAAGGCGAGGCAACGTGGTCGATCCATCCAATAATAGACCCTGCCCTGCTCCATCAAGGCCCTGAGCTCCCAAAGCGGAAAACCCGCAGTGGCGGCGATCTCGCGTATGGACAAGTAGTCCTCGACGGCGCCATCGTTATCGTTCATCGAACGCTTTATGACGCCCCGTCTGAGCAGCAATTCCATAGCTAGAGTGCCACGCTCCGTTTCGGGAAGCGACTCCGACAAATGTAGCGCATGACTGAGATAGTCTATGGCTTCTCGATTGGCGTATCGACGCACAGCGTTCTTTGCTGCCAGATGCAGATAGGCAATTGCTTTCGATAGCTGTCTCGCTTGCTCGAAATGATTGGCTAATTCCGCCGCGATCATTCGAGACTTCTCACCGTATCGATTTTCCAAGCATTCTCCGGTAGACCGGTGCAATTGCATCCGGCGGCCTGGCGCGAGGCGGCGATAGAAGATTTCGCGATAAAGCGAATGCCGAAAACCATAACGTCCGGCCACAACTCCGTTCGTCCACTCGTCGGCACCGCATGACTTCAACATCTGACCGCGCCGGCTGAGTTCGTCGCAACACAATTCGACCGTCGCCAAGTCGTCGCCGGATACGGCAGCCAGCAGTGCTGCAGACCATTCTGCGCCAACCACGCTCGCCATTTCGAGCAAGCGCCGATCGGAGTCGCTCAAGCGATCGATTTGCGCGTCTATCATTGCCAGAAGGCTATCGGGTATCGCGAGACTCGAGCCCTCCTGGTGACTGCTTAATGATAAACGGCCCAAGTCGACCAGGTGATCGACCAGATTAACCATGAAAAAAGGATGACCCTCGGTCCATCGGTAAATGGACGACGATAAAGCCTCGCATCCCTCTTCTTTGGGATACCGCGAGATCAGATATTCCCGGATTTCGTCCTCGCATAGTCCACTCAATGCCAGCTCGGCACATAAACCGCGCGCCTGCATCTCCAGCTGGATTCGCTTGACCGGGTGCTGCGTCAAGCTCACATCGACCGGCCGGTAAGTCGCGATCACGAATAACTGAGCCGGTGTATATCGGCGTCCCAGCAAAGAAATAAGATCGAGCGTGGCAAAATCGCTCCAATGCAAGTCATCGATCACCAGGATCAAGGGGAACTCGGCGCTGATACTCTCGAAAAACTCGGCCGCCTCCCGGAGCATTCTGGAACTCGTCGCACCGAGCACCTCCTGGCTGAGTTTGTCTTTATCCTCGGGCGTTAAAACGGATGTCATTTGCATGAGCCAAGTCGGCGCATGCCGGTGCAGCCGGTCGACCAATTGCTGTCCGCCGGCCTCGCGGCATCTGTTTTCCAGAGCTTCGAGCAACGGCATAAAGGCTTCTCCCGCGCCGCATTGCTCCACGCAGCGGGCACGTAACAGCCCCAGATTAGGGCTATTCACCCTGGCCAGAAGCATTTCGATTAAGGTGGTCTTGCCTATTCCGGCCTCGCCGGTGAAGAAGACGATCTGGCGCTCGCCATGCCTTACCCGTTCGAAGCGAGCCGCCAGCCACGCCAACTCGTTCCGCCGCCCTACCCAATGCGCCGAATTCGGACTAAATCCGGGCTTATAGGCGGCCAACGGCAACAATTCCGGTGCGTGCGCTCCCCCGCCGTCCGCCTGCTTTACCTCGGCAATGAAGCGATAGCCGTGCTTTGCTACGGTCTCGATGTAACGGGGTGCCTTCGGATCGTCCACCAAAGCTTTGCGTAACTCGTTGACGCATCCTTTCAGCACCGATTCGCTGACATAGCGGCGCTGCCAAACTGCATCGAGTAACGCATCCTTGGTTAACAGCCGTCCGGGATGCATGAGCAAGTAGTGCAGCAGCGCAAAGGCTTTCGGCGGCAAGCTCACCGTCTCTGCTTCTCGCCACAAGACGGCGTTGTCGGCATCCAGCCTAAAGGAACCGAAAAGCAACTGCTTACCGGTATCCATCCTATCGGCTCCGGAATTCGTGATTAACTAAGCAAATCATAAGTGACCATACCTTAACCTCTTCGTGGAGACGTTCAAGTTTCCGCACGTCGCGGTTTAGCGCGAAACGATATCCGTCGTGCTTGAAAAGAGTGAGCCGCCGAATGTCGTGGATTAACGACAACATTATAGAAGGCGCACTTCGATTCAGAGAATTGATCAACATTGTCCTATAGAAGCATCCAAGTGATCTGAAACGGGCAGATATCCAATTTTGCACGTATAGTTACACCGCTAGTCTGTGGAAAATTAACTTGTCTGGCTCTCGCTGTGTTGATCCGGACATCCGAATGCGTCTTTGGGAAATGGGATACTAGGAATCTTTGGGAGATGGATGCGCAAGCGAGCCCAACAATCCGGACGCGCTAACACCAACTGATCGGTGGCGCAAAACCGCACGGCGCTTCGGCCAAATTAAGGCGCCAGGATGTATAAAGCTCCATGCCGTTCGGCATGGTTTCCCTCGAATCTGATAAGCTTAGCCGCTCCCGACTGGCGTTGGATTTATCCAACATGCAGATCTAGCGCTTATGCGAATGCGAAAGGTTTTCTCCGTGAAATTCCTATGGCTCCTAACATCGAGGTCAACGTTGCCGCGCCGTCATCGGACGACGAGCGCAAACTTCCAGCCTATCCAGCGAGGACAAGAGATTGATTCGACTGATACTTTACGGTACCCGCGGCTGTCATTTGTGCGAAGACGCGGAAATTCTGCTGTCTAAAGCCATCCAAGCGCAGCGTGCCGAGATTCCGGTGGAAATCGTGGATATTGCTGAGAAACGCGAATTGGAAGACCGCTATGGCATACGGATTCCGGTCGTGCATGACGCCGTCTCGGGTGCCGAACTCGGTTGGCCGTTTGACGCTGACCAGGTTGGCGAATTTCTGCGCAGCCTATCGTAAATTCGGTTAGCCCGATACCCCACCACCTAACTGATCTCTTAACTCTTTTAATCGATTTTTCAATGCCATGAACCAAAACGCTTTCCGCATCGAAAAAGACAGCATGGGCGAATTGCAGGTGCCGGCTGATGCCCTTTATGCTGCCCAAACCCAGCGCGCGGTCGAAAATTTCCCGATCAGTGGGCTCAGGATGCCGCCGGCTTTTATCGGGGCGGTCGCCTTGATCAAGCAATGCGCCGCTCGTGTGAACAAGGAGTTGGGACTTTTGGATGGCGGCATTGCGACGGCTATCCAGCAAGCCGCGCAGGACATCATCGACGGGCGTTATGCGGACCAGTTCCCGGTGGATGTATTCCAGACCGGTTCCGGCACCAGCACCAACATGAACGCCAACGAAGTGATTGCCACTCTCGCTTCGAAAAGCTGCGGACAAAGCGTGAGCGCCAACGATCACGTCAACATGGGGCAGAGCAGCAACGATGTCATTCCCACCGCCATCCACGTCAGCGCCGCGCTCGCTGTCAATGCACAGCTCATCCCCGCGCTGGAGCATTTACAGGCCACAATTACCTACAAGGCGCAATCGCTCGAACATGTGGTCAAGACCGGGCGCACCCATCTCATGGACGCCATGCCCGTCACACTGGGGCAGGAGCTCTCCGGCTGGGCGCTGCAAGTCCAGAATGGCGTCGAGCGTCTGCGTGCCTCCTTGCCGCGCATCTATAAGCTCGCGCAGGGCGGCACGGCGGTAGGCACGGGTATTAATGCCCATCCTCAATTCGCGGCGAAAATGGCCGAGGCGCTGGCCGATGCCACGGGACTGCCGTTCGCGCCCAACACTTCGTTTTTCGAGAGCTTGAGCTGCCAGGACGCCGCGGTGGAGTTGTCCGGCCAAATAAAAACCGTGGCGGTCAGCCTCATGAAGATCGCCAACGATCTGCGCTGGATGAACTCCGGGCCATTGGCGGGCCTCGGGGAAATCGAACTGCCGGCCCTGCAGCCCGGCAGCTCCATCATGCCGGGTAAAGTCAACCCGGTGATTCCGGAAGCTGTCTGCATGGCCGCCGCACAGGTCATCGGCAACGACGTCACGATCACCGTCGCGGGCCAGTCCGGGTCGTTTCAGCTCAATGTCATGTTGCCGGTCATCGCGCACAATCTGCTGCAAAGCATCGATCTGCTGGCGAACATCTCGCGTCAATTGGCGGACAAGGCCATCGCCGATTTCGCCATTCGCGAGGACAATCTCAAGAAAGCGCTAGCGCTCAATCCCATCCTGGTTACTGCGTTGAATCCCGTCATCGGCTATCTCAAAGCGGCAGAGGTCGCCAAAGCGGCGTACAAGCAGCAACGGCCGATCATCGACGTGGCCGCCGAGATGACCGGAATGGCTCGGGGGGAATTGGAAAAACTTCTCGATCCGGCACAGCTGACGAAGGGAGGCATTCAGGGCTGAAACCGCCCTACCCGGCTATCGGCGTCATCGGACGACCATCCGCTCTTCAGCGGTGATCGTCCGAGTCGCTAATGGCCGAGATTTCCAACGCTCTTTCCATTAAGGAAGCATTGGTTAAGTCCTTCGACAGGCTCAGGACGAACGGTAAGGTCTTGATTCCGTTCGTGGTGAGCTTGTCGAACTATGAACGGAATCAACTTGTTCAGAGTTTCCTTAAGGGACGACCTCTACGGTGGCCATCATGCCGCTGTCCTCGTGAGCCACAATATGGCAGTGGTATACGAACTTGCCGACGATCACCGGATTGGTGAACGGAATCAGCACCTTGACTCGGCTTTTCACGGGAAGATTGACCACGTCCTGCCGACCGACGAAAGGCACCGGCTGCCCATCGATTTCAACGACCTGGAAATCGAGCTGATGGATATGAAACACATGCATCTCGTTAGTCACGTTCTCAATCGTCCATTCTTCCACATCCCCTAATTTGACCTGAGTATCGACGCGATTCGGGTCGAATTGCTTGCCGTCGATATAAAACTGGTTGGTATCGGGATCCTCGGAGAATTGGACTGTGCGGTGCTGGGCAACGGGATGCTCGCGCAAATCCTCCACCGGAGGGAATTGATCGGCCGTCGGAAGCTGGATCGGTTCGCGCGCAGTACCTTCCGAAACCAAGGTTGCCAGCACCACTTCGGGATATTGATCCCCATCGGGGCCGGTATCAAAAGCGAGCGTGCGCAATTGATAAATCCCGCGGCGACCGCCTTGAATCAGCACCTCGGTGCGCGATGCGGGGGGCAGTAGAATTTCGTCCCGCGGCACAAGCTCGGTATGCCGGTTGCCGTCCGCGGCGATTTCATAAAGCACGTGATCGTCCAGCTTTAGCCGGTAATAAATATCCGCTCCAACATTGCCGATCCGCCAGAACTGCGTTTCCCCGGGGCGTATCTTCAGCGTCGGATTGACCATGCCGTTGACGGTGCGGGTTGTGCCCGCATTGCTGTCGATATTGTCGGACGGTATCTGCCCGCCGATGTTCTGGAAATCCTTGAGGAGCATGATGCGCTCCTTGATGCCGCTCAATTGGGGAAACGGATCGAGCATGCCCTCGACGATCAGACCGCCCGACATGCCTCCGAAAATCTGCGCCTCAACCAAACCGTGCATATGGGGGTGATACCACAGAAAACCCGCAGGATGGACATCCGGAAATACGATTTTCTGCCGATAGCGGGTATTCGGCATGATGTCGACGAAGACATTGTCCCCGTTATCCAAGGGCGATACGTTCGAGCCGTGGTGATGCAGATTCGTCGATTCTTCCAGCGAATTGATCAGTTCGATATTCATGGTGTCGCCGGGGCGAACTCTCAGCGTCGGCGGGACATAACTGGCATTGAATACCGTGGCGATGACGTTCTGTCCGCCGATCTGGATTTCCTGCTGATCGGCGGTAAGCGTGACATTCAACGCCCCCTCGGAACTGGCTATTTCCGGTGGATTTCGGAACGTTTCTGCAAAATCGCCCTGTTTTTCTGGGGCGTTTTCGATCTCGGCGGGGTTGGCAGGGGCCTCATCGAGAATGTCGGATATTTTCTCACCCGAGAACACCTTGAAGATCGACTCCGTGCCGGCCTGAATCCGCGGATTCGGAAATGTGGCAGCGACAAGGGCGATGAGTGCCAATACGACTGCAACCAATAGAAAAGAAAATTTGCGGGGTGTGCGCATAGTTTTAGCCCTCCTTAGCTAAAGATCTTCGGATCGAAGATCCGTTGACGTATTATCCAATCACTGCGATAACAAACAGTAACAGACTTCGTTCGCTCATTATATAAGCCGGGACACGGACGAAAGCCGCAACAGCACGACACTCACCACACTGCCTACCGCCGATCCACAACCTATCCTCACAGCCGCCGTCCTCCCCCTTGCTTGCTGAAAGCAAAACCCTTGCGTCAAAAATTCCCGGAGGCTACGGGCGAAACCTGCGAGCGTCCTGGTCTAATTTGGTTACATTTCTTCTTTCGCTACGGGGAGAAAACGCCATGAAAGGAAAGAAGACCATGAGACTGCCCGGCTTGGTGGTCAGCCTAGCGACGGTGTTTGGTACGGTGGCAACAGGCATATCTCAGGCGCAAAGCGGCACTCCGGATCCCGCCTTTGGCGTCCTAGGACGGGTGCTCACGACCTTCGAGACCGCTACTGATCAGGCGTTTGCTGTGGCCATACAGCCCGACGGCAAGATCGTGGCGGCCGGATTCACTACTTTCCCCATTGCCAATGGCGACAACAACTTCGCTGTAGTCCGCTATAACCCCGATGGCAGCCTGGATCCTACCTTCGGCACAGGCGGCGGAGTCATCACGAATTTCCGGACTGACGTGCCCACCGGCGACCCCGATGCGCCCAGCAGAAACAGCTCGGATACGGCGCGCGCCATCCTTATTCAACCCGACGGTTCGAGCTTCAAGATCGTGGTGGGAGGATTTTCCGACGCGCCCAATGGCGACTTCAACTTCGCCTTGGTCCGCTATAACCCCGATGGCAGCGTGGATCCGACCTTTGGGGACAATGCCATCTTCCCCGGCACGACGCTGACGGATTTTCGTCAATTACCTGATGGAACTCGTTCGCTTGACCAACTCAGAGCCCTTACCCTCGAGCCCGACGGCAAGATTGTGGCGGTCGGATTTTCCAACGCTCCCAACGGTACCGATGGCAACTTTGCGCTCGTCCGGTACAGTCCCGATGGCATCATCGATCCGACCTTCGGCGATAATGCCATCTTCCCCGGCACCGTGCTCACCGATTTTGGCAATGGCAGCAGTGATGATGCCTTTGCCGTGGCCCTACACCCCGACGGTCAGCTCGTGGTGGCAGGCAGCACTTCCGCCGCCCCCGATTGTCAGGCGGCCTTCGGCCTCGTTCGGTATAACAATGGCGTTCCGAATACCAATTTCGGGCCCAATAACCGGGTAGCGACCTGTCTTCGTGGCACAAATGCCCAGGCCAGCGCGCTCGTCGTCCAGGCCGATGGCCGGATCGTGGCGGTCGGAACGACCAACGGTCCCAACGGTGATCTTAACTTCGGTTTGGCGCGGTACAATCTGGATGGCACCCTCGATCCGACCTTTAACGCCGATTCGATCAACCCAGGGCTCTCGATCACGGACTTCGATAACCGAGCGCTTGGCGACGGGACCGTCGAGCGCAGCGTTGACGTGGCGCTGGCCGCCGCGATGCAGGCCGATGGTCGGATCGTGGTGGCAGGAACGTCCAACGCCCCCCTTGGCGTGGACAATACCAACTTTGCCCTAGTTCGCTACGATCTGAATGGCGTCGCGATTACCGACTTCGGGACCAACAACCGGGTGCTGACCGATCTGGCCAACACGACCGGCGACCACGTCTTGAATAGCAGCACGGACCAGGCCCAGGCCATCGCCATACAGCCCGATGGCCTGATCGTGGTGGTAGGCGGTTCTGACGCACCTATCGCTGCTGTCGGCGGTCCCAGCTTCAACTTCGCCCTGGTGCGGTATCTCCCATAAGGAACGTAAGTCCAAAGGCCAGTTCCCACAATCCAACATCTATTGGAATGTCGGAACTGGCCTCTTCGGTATGTGTAAGGATTGAATAGAGAGCATTAGCTCCGAAACTTGCCCACATCTGACGGGTGGTGACAGGAATAGTCAGCCATTTCCTTCGGCTGGAAGCCCCCTCAGCCTTTTTGCCGGCATTCGCGGATGTTCAGGTCTTAAGCCCTGTACCGCGCCGGAGCAATACGAGGCTCCAGACCATAAGGATCGAAATAAAGCCGACGATGATCAGAAACGCGGTCCGGATGTCCACGTCGGAAATCCCTAAGAATCCGTAACGGAAGGCGTTAACCATGTAGAGAATCGGATTCGCCAGTGAGACTTTTCGCCACAATTCGGGCAGCAGGTCGATGGAATAGAAAACGCCCCCCAAGTAAACCAGCGGGGTGAGCACGAAATTCGGGACGATGGAGATGTCGTCGAAGCTGTTGGCGTAAACGGCATTGATGAAGCCCGCCAGCGAAAACAGAGCCGCGGTCATCAAGAACACGCCCGCGATGAGGCCGGGATGAGCCGGCTCGACATCCGTGAAAACCATGCCGACGATGCCCACTACGCTGCCCACCGCCAAACCGCGGGCTATCCCCCCGCCGACGTAGCCCGCCAGAATGATCCAGTTGGGTATCGGCGAAATCAGCAATTCCTCGATATTGCGCTGGAACTTGGTGGAATAGAAGGAGGCCACGACGTTGCCGTAGGCATTGGTGATCACCGACATTAATATGACGCCCGGCACGATATAGTCCATGTACGACATCCCGGCCATGGGTCCCACCCGTCCGCCGATCAGGGTGCCGAAAATCAGAAAATAAAGCGAGGTGGTAATCGCCGACGGCAGGATGGTTTGCGGCCAGATGCGGACGAAGCGGTAAATTTCCTTAAACAGAATGGTTTTAAAAGCAATCAGGTAGGGCATGCGGCTGTTGTTTCTCGGGTGACGAGCAAGGGGCGGATCGAAATCGAGCCAAGCAGTTCGGTCAAGCGGTTTTTCGCGCTGAGTCCATGCGCTGGTTCTCCACCAAATCGATGAATAATTGCTCCAGCCGATTCGCGGCGGTGCGCATACTGACCACTTCCATGCCCTGTGCGGCAAGCTGATCGAGCAAACTATGGAGCCCCAGATCCATGGGCACATCCACGGCCAAGGTATGGTCTTCGAGCGGCTCTAGCTGGTAGCCCTCGACCGCCGGGATGAATGGCGCGGGTTTTCTCAGCTCGAGGATATAGCGATTGGTGTGAAGCTTCCGCAATAAATCCGCCATCGCATTGTGCTCGACGATGTGCCCGTGATTGATGATGGCGATGTGGCGGCACAGATTTTCCGCTTCTTCCAGATAATGGGTCGTGAGGATGATCGTGGTGCCTTCCTGGTTGATTTTCCGAAGGAACTCCCACATCGAGCGGCGAATCTCGATATCCACGCCGGCCGTGGGCTCGTCGAGAATGAGAAGTTTCGGCGAATGGACCAAGGCCCGCGCGATCATCAAGCGCCGTTTCATGCCCCCGGAAAGCTGGCGCGACACGGTGGTTCGTTTGTCCCACAGGCTCAGTTGACGCAGGCACTCTTCTGCGCGCCGCAACGCCTCTTTCCGCCGTATGCCGTAATACCCGGCCTGGTTGACGACAATGTCCAAAACTTTTTCGAACTGATTGAAATTGACTTCCTGCGGCACAAGCCCGATGCAACGCTTCGCCGCTTCCCGTTCTTTATCCAGGTCATGGCCGAATACTTCGACCGTGCCGCTGGTCTTTCTGACCAACGAACTGATGATGCCGATGGTGGTCGATTTTCCCGCGCCGTTGGGTCCCAAAAGCGCGAAGAAATCTCCGGCTTTCACGTCGAGATCGATGCCTTTCAAGGCCTCTAAACCATTCTTATAGGTTTTCCGCAGATTACGAATGGAAAGCGCGTTCATTTTTGGCTGTTTTCGCCGGCGATATTTGTAAAAATACGGCTATACCAGAAGGCGTCCCCGCTTTGAAATCATTGACTGGGCGCCTCGTTAATCGCGAGATTGTAACAAATACCACCCTCGCTAAAGTCTCCTCTTACCCCTCCTACGGTTCAATGACTCAATCGCAAAAATACCCTCCCGAGCATGTCGCGGCCGTGGACCTCGGTTCCAACAGTTTTCACATGGTAGTGGCGAAACTCCGGGCCGGCGAACTGATCATCGTCGACCGGCTAAGAGAAATGGTCAGGCTCGGTGCCGGACTCAATGCTCAGCGTCATTTGACTCAAGATGCGCAGCAGCGAGCACTGGCATGCCTCGATCGTTTCAGCCAGAGGCTTCGGGATCTACCGCCGGGCTGCGTGAGAGCCGTAGGCACCAATACTTTGCGCACGGCACGCAACGCCGGGCAGTTTCTGACCCAAGCCGAAAAAACCCTTGGGCATCCGATCGACATCATCTCTGGCATCGAGGAAGCACGGTTGATCTACGCCGGCGTTGCGCAAAGTCTGGCGACGGACGGCAAGCGGCGGCTGGTGATGGACATCGGCGGCGGCAGCACCGAATGCATCATCGGCGTGGATAAGGTTCCGCTACGCAAGGAAAGCCTGCGGATGGGCTGCGTCTCCATGAGCCTCGCCCATTTTTCCGACGGCAAGATCACCAACAAGCGCTTCAAGAATGCGGTCATCGCGGCCCAACAGGAACTGGAGCCCTTCGAATACACGTTTCACAAAGACCACTGGGACGAAGCCGTAGGCGCATCCGGTACCTCGCGGGCGATTCGGAAAATATTGGTCGGCCGCGGGTGGAGCAAAGACGATATCACCCTGGACGGGCTCGACCGACTAGCCGGCACCCTCTTGAGTCTGGGACGGGTCGACAAATTCGGGTTCCCGGACCTCAACCCGGATCGCTATCCGATTTTCGCGGGCGGCGTCGCCATCTTGTATGCGACGTTCAAGACACTTGATATTCAGCAGATGCAGGTTTCGGACGGCGCTTTGCGGGAAGGCTTGCTGTACGATCTTCTGGACCGTATCCATCACGACGACATCCGAAGCCGTACGGTGGCGGCGCTCGCGACCCGCTACCATGTGGACTTGCGGCAGGTCGGCCGTATTCAGGAGACGCTAAAATCTTTTCTGGATCAGATTCCGTTGATCGGCGCCATCGATCGGGAAACGGCCGAACAATGGTTGAATTGGGCGGCAAGCTTGCACGAAATCGGTCTGGATATCGCTCACAGCCAATATCACAAGCATAGCGCTTATATCATCGAGAACGCCGATTTACCCGGCTTTTCGCGGCAGGATCAAGTGCTGTTGGCCACTCTGGTGCGCGTCCATCGGCGGAAATTCCAGCTCAAATTTTTCAAGGAATTGACCCCGCCGTGGAACGATGCCGCGCGGCCTCTGGCGGTGCTGCTGCGGCTCGCTATCGTGCTGAACCGCAGCCGGCACGCCAATTCGCCTCCCGAGATCAAACTCGGCCTCAGCAATTCGAGGGTCGATCTACGATTTCCGAGGCAATGGTTGGAGAATCATCCCCTAACCGCCGCCGACCTGGAGCAGGAAGCCAGTCATTTGGGGGCTGCCGGGATCGAATTGACTTATCTCTGACCTCCGGGCTCGATCTCTCAGCTCGCGTCAGCTCATTTTCTTCAATTGTTCCAGCAAAACGGTCTGCGCTTGAATGCCAAGCGGACTATCGGGTTGCGGGCGCTGATAACTCCCGTCTGAAGCCAGCAACCAAGCTTGACTGTCGTCTCGGAGATAAAAATCCAGATCGGCCCGAATGCGGTCGGCCAATTTTTTGTTCTCGATGGGAAAGCAGATCTCGACGCGACGGAACATGTTGCGGGGCAGGAAATCGGCACTCGCCAGATACACTTCCGGATGCCCGCCGTTTTCGAACCAGTAGACGCGGCTGTGCTCCAGAAAACGCCCGATGATCGAGCGGACTTCGATGTTTTCGGATATGCCGGGGATTCCGGGGCGAAGACAGCAAATGCCGCGGACGATCAGCTTGATCTCCACGCCGGCCATGGAAGCGCGGTAAAGGGCCTGGATCAATTGCGGCTCCGCCACCGAATTGACTTTGATGATGATGCGGGCGGGATGGCTGGCCAACGCATGCTCGATTTCGCGGTCGATTCTCTTGAGCAAGGTTTGGTGCAAGGTAAACGGCGATTGCAGTAGCTTGTTGAGCCGTCCCACTTTGCCCAGGCTGGTGAGTTGGACGAATACCCGGCGGATGTCTTCCCCCAATTCCTGATCGGCGGTCAATAAGCCGTAATCGGTGTAGAGCCGGACCGTGCGCGGATGATAATTGCCGGTGGAAAGATGGGTGTAATAGCGCAAATGACGACCCTCGCGCCTCAACACCAGCAGCATCTTAGCGTGAGTCTTGTATCCCACGATGCCGTAGACCACTTGGACGCCCGCTTCCTGCAAGCGCGTCGCCAACGAAATATTAGCCTTCTCGTCGAAACGCGCCCGCAGTTCCACCACCACCGTGACTTCCTTGCCGGCCCTTGCGGCTTTGAGGAGCACGTCGACGACGGGTGAATTCGGACCGGTGCGGTACAAGGTCTGCTTGATGGCGACCACCTGGGGATCGTCGGCCGCCTGCCGGATCAGTTCGATGACGGGTGTGAAGGATTCGTAGGGATGGTGCAGGAGGATGTCCTGTTTTCTTATTGCCTCGAAGATATCCTGTCCTCCGGCAAGCTGACTAGGGAATCCGGCGGTAAACGGCGGATATTTGAGATCGGGCCGATCAATCAAATCGTAGACTTCGCGGGTTCGGCTGAGATTGACCGGGCCGTCCACCCGGTAAAGCCGATCCTCGGTGAGCCCGAACTGGCTCAACAGAAACTCGACGATCTCATCCGGACAATTGTCGGCCACTTCCAGCCGCACTTCGTCTCCGTAATTGCGGGTGCTCAATTCGCCTTCCAAGGCTCGGAGCAAATCGTCGACTTCCTCTTCATCCAGGTACATTTCGCTATTGCGCGTCACCCGAAATTGATAGCAGCCGCGTACTTTCATGCCGTAAAACAGATCATCGACAAAGGCATGGATGATGGACGACAGGAACACGAAATCGTACGGGCCGCTCTCGGTTTCGCCTTGCGGCAGCTGGATAATGCGCGGCAAGGCCCGCGGTGCTTGTAAGATGGCGAGGGTGATATCGCGCCCGAAAGCGTCCTTGCCGGACAGCGGCACGATGAAGTTCAGACTCTTGTTCAGGATGCGCGGAAACGGGTGGGCCGGATCCAGACCGATCGGGCTGAGGATTGGAAGCAGTTCCTCCTCGAAATATTTCTTGAGCCAGGCGTGCTGGGACGAATTCCATTGGGCTCTGCGGACGAATCGAATGCCCTGCTCTTCCAGCAAAGGCAACATAACCTGGTTCAAGACCCGATACTGCTCGGCCACCAGTTCATGGGCGCGTGCGCTGATGGCGGCCAAAGCTTCCTGGGGCGCGAGACTGTCGGGCTCGGTCTGCGCCGCTCCCAAATCGGCGAGTTGGATCAATCCGGCGGTGCGGACTTCGAAGAATTCGTCCAGATTGGAGCAGGAGATGCCAAGGAAATTCAGGCGCTCCAGAAGCGGGGTATTTTCGTCCTTGGCTTGCTCGAGCACACGCCGGTTGAACTCCAGAAGGCTCAGCTCACGATTGATATAAAGCTGCCCATCGGATAAATCGATGGAACTGACGGCGGTTTCGCCCTCGATTCCGGCTTCTGCCGATCCCTCCGCGCGTTTGTCCAACAACCTTCGGGCGCCGCTCGCCTTTTCCATGTCGCCCACTAGATACTTCGCCGCTCGAATCATGCGCATGGCCTTGGCTTTATTGAAGCCCGCCATTTTGACCAATTGCTCGGCATCGGCGTTCGCCAGCTCTTCGACCGAAAATATTCCGTGCTCGGCCAAAATGGTTCGGGTGGACTTAGCGATGCCTTTGACTTGATTGATGATCAAACGTGTATCCCCTAATTCTTCTAGTTCGGCAATCATAGCGCACCGCATTCTCCCGAATCGGAAAACGCGGCGAATTCAAACGACACGGAAAAGACCGGGTTATTGGCGGTCCAATCTTTGCTTGGAACGAGGACGAAAACGTGGCGGCAATTTAACGGCTAAACTGGTCTCGACACGCTTATCCGTGTCTATTGTTCGGTCATTTCGCCTTTTCGAACAGGACACGGTATTCTCCATACCCTTCTTTCTCCAAATCTTCCTTGGGAATAAACCGCAAAGCCGCCGAATTCATGCAGAAGCGTTTGCCGGTGGGCGGCGGACCATCATCGAACACATGGCCCAAGTGGGAATCGGCGTATTTGCTGCGAACTTCGTTGCGAACCATAAACCAGGATCGGTCTTGCCGGTAAGTAATGTTGTTCGGTTCCAACGGTTTGGTGAAGCTCGGCCATCCGGTGCCGGAATCGAATTTGTCGAGGGAACTGAACAGCGGTTCGCCCGACACGACATCCACATAGATACCCTCTCGATGGTTGTCCCAATACTCGTTCTTGAATGCTCTCTCGGTTCCCTCTTCCTGAGTCACTTTAAACTGTTCGCCGGTCAGCTTTTTGCGGAGATCTTCCTTGCTTTCCTTTTTGAATTGTGACGAATCCCAAGACATAGCCAAATCTCCATAAAACAGGGTAAGCAATAATAACAAGGCTTTCATGATGCTCCTGCGTCGACTTTTAGAATAATGGCGCGCTCTTTTCCATTTTTCTTGTAAATCGGCCAATTTCGAACTTTATGACATAAAAAATCGGTCGAAAAATCCTTCGACGCTAAAACCCCGCAGCGTCTGGCTCGTCTAACTATATCTCGCCAACGAATGGATTTTCCGGGAGGACAGATGAGACCGGAATCGAGGAGAATCCCGACGAGAACGACCAACGTGCTGTTGATGCTGTTGGCCGTAGCATTTTCAAAACTGATCTTGGCGGCGGGCGACGAACTCGCTATGGTGGTCGGCGCGCATTCTCTACTGAAACCTCCAACCGCAATAGCAACCAAGAAAGGCGTAATTCTGCACGGGCTGGACGCCAGAATGTATTCTGTCATCCATAAAGCCGGGCGGATTTGGATCAGGCACGGCAAGATGCTGGTTGTTACATCGGGTTTGGATGGTCGGCACAAAAAGGGGAGCCTGCATTATGTCGGCTTGGCCGTCGATCTCAGATCCCGAGATTTCGTTCCGGCAACCCGCTCGCAAGTGACCCGCGAACTAAGGAGAAGTCTGGGCGACGGCTTTGAAGTGATCGGCGAACCACATCATATTCATGTGGAGTACGATCCATAAACCGCAGCAAGCCTATAAGTTCCTCTCGATATCCACTGCATTTCTCGCGATTACCGCTCATTTTACGCGCCGGCCCGAGTTTTCGGGTCGATAGTTTGCGATAATTCGGTTTTTTTAAGCGCAGTGCGTTCCCGCAAGGGATCGTTATTCGCCAGACGCGCTTACGAAAACTGCCGCGGTCTTACACGTGCCGAGGCGAAATTAAGTACAACCCATCCGACCGGGGGGAATTCGGCCATGGCCGACGAGAATTCCAATTTAATCGATCTTCAAGCACTTCGAGCAAAGCGGCTCGAAGAACGGGCCAAAGGCAAATCCCGTCTTCATGAAAGATTCGGGCGGGAGTTTCTTCTCGACCTTTTTTGGTACGAGCACGAGCGGGAACCTTCGTCCGCTGCCGAGTTAGAGCAATTCCTGGAGATAAAGGGCCTGCCCACCATAACCGATTCCGCACTTTTTCGCGGATGGCTGATGCGCCGCCTCCGGGAAGAGGCCTAAGCCGGCGATTGTTTGTCCTAAGCAAGACTCACAACGCCGACCAAAAAGATCCTCCTACAAAAAGCCCTCTCTGACATCGAAGCTCGCTTCATTTGCCGCCGATTGTGTGCAATGATCCGGTCTGTGAACCGAATCGGCCGCGATGCAAGCGAGCCTTGGAATCGCGCCTTCGGGCTTCTGTTTCGGGCTGGGAACGGCGCTTTGTCGAGAGCCCGACTACTCGAACACGGACTGTAGAGGAGCTTGACGATGAGATCTCATTCAGCAACGGGCGTTACGTCGGCATTGGGCATTATCGCGTGTTGTCTGTTGATGGCAGCCGTACCAACGGCACAGGCCGAGGCCCCATACAAGGCCGAGGGCAACAAGGTAGATAAAGCCACCTTCCAAGGCTGGAAAATCTACAAACAGCAACGCTGCGAAACCTGCCACGGTCCCACGGGCGAGGGCGGCCCCGCTTTTCCCAATCTGCTCAACAGCATGAAGAATCTCTCTAAGGAGCAGTTCCAGCAAGTCGTTTTGGATGGCCGGAAGGCTATGCCCGCTTATAAGGGCAATAAGGCGGTCGTCGATAACCTGGATGGTCTTTACGCCTATCTTAAGGGCCGCTCGGACGGCGCCGTCCCGGCGGGCGACTTGGTCGAAATGCAGTAACTTGTCCGAAAAATCAGGCTACTCTCGATAGTATCCAGGCCGAAATCAGCATCGTGTGCCGGGAGCGCAGAGCCCGTCTTGAGCGAGGCCTAAGGGTTTCTCCCGGCTAAAGCGGCCTTTCCCTCCCCCGGAACCCGGGGAGGGAAAGGCGCATCTCCCCACTCCGATCGTCCTCCCAACGCCGAACTGCAGACATTCGGCGGAAAGCCCCATCGAACAAAACCTACGTTAGACTGTATCTCTTTGAGTGATGCGGCAATAAACGAACAAGCCGCTTACTCTCCAAAGCAAACACATCTCCATTCGAGGAAACAACAATGTTTAAAAAGACCATTACCACCAGCGTAGTTGCCGCATTGCTAGCAGGCTGCGCGGGCGGTCCTTACGGGGGTTCGCCGCAATTCGGCAAGACCGGCACGGGGGCATTGATCGGTGCAGCCAGCGGAGCGGGGCTCGGAGCGATCATCGCCAAGGACAAAGGCAAAGGCGCGCTCATCGGTGCCGGCGTAGGCGGCTTGCTGGGTGCCGGAGTGGGCGCCTACATGGATCGACAGGAAACGCAGCTGCGCGACCAGTTGGCCGGCACCGGCATCGAAGTGCAGCGGAGCGGCAATGATCTGGTTCTGAACATGCCGAACAATGTCACTTTCGGTTACAACTCCGATCAGATCTCACCGCAAGCGGCGAGCGCGCTGACTCAGGTCGCCGGAACGCTGAATCAATTTCCGGAAACATTGCTCACCGTGGTCGGACATACCGATTCGGACGGCAACGATGCCTATAACATGGACCTATCCCGTCGACGAGCCAGCAGCGTGTCCGAGTTTCTGATGGCACAGGGCGTCAATGGCGGTCGCCTGCAAACGGTCGGCATGGGAGAAAGCCAGCCTGTTGCAAGCAATGGTACGGAAGACGGCAAAGCCCGCAATCGCCGGGTGGAGCTGCTGATTCGGCCGAATCAAGCCGCACAGCAGACGGGAGCGCCACCGAACCAAGGCTATTATCCCGCTCCGGCCGGAGCGTATCCGCAAAACGGCTATCCTCAGCCGAATGCTTACCCGCAGCAGCCCGGCGGCTATCCGCAACCGAACACTTATCCCTATCCCCAACCATCGGGCGGCTATCCGCAACCGGGAGCTTATCCCCAGCAGCCGATAGGCTATCCTCCCCAAGGCAATTATCCGCAGTACCCGAACAACTATCCGCAACAGCCCTACTCGGCACCGGTTTATCCGCGCTGATTCATCAGCCTCAATCCGTCCCGCTTTCGGGACGGATTGAGGCTTTCGCCACGCTACCAGCCGTATTAGGCCGGAAGCGCCGCGCTGATCCCGGCGCCCTTCTCACCAAGAGCGTCACAATTCCCCGCCATCGATCACTTCCTGCCGTGCGACTGCATTGAATGGCGACGGCCCTGAATTTCATTTGATCGCCGCCCGAGAGAAGAATACCCTTTTGAGTCCGTGCACACTTTTCACGGTCTAGTCAACACTAACAAAAAAGGGGATAACGAGGATGCAAAACGTCATGCTTCAAGCGATTAATGCGCTCGCGAAATTCGGGTTGGACAAACTGGAACGGGCGCTGATCTTCGGCGCCGTGCTGGTTGTGGCTCTCGCGCTCGCCACCGGCACCGTCCAAATGTCGCAAGTCTGGTTTGCGTTTCTGTTCCGCTGGCTGCATGTGCTTTCGGGCGTCATGTGGATCGGTCTGCTTTGGTACTTCAATTTTGTCCAAATTCCGTCCATGCCCAAAATTCCCGACGAACAAAAGCCGGCGATCGGCAAGGTCATCGCGCCGGCAGCGCTGTTCTGGTTCCGCTGGGCGGCTTTGTCGACCGTCGTCACCGGGCTGATCCTGGCGACCCTGAACGGCTACGTCCTCGAAGCCATGCTGCTGGGCTACTTCAAAGGCGGCCAGACCACATATATCGGCCTGGGAATGTGGCTTGGTTTGATTATGGCTTATAACGTCTGGAACATCATTTGGCCGAACCAGAAGAAAGCGCTAGGTCTGGTCGAAGCCTCGGATGACGAGAAAAAGGCGGCCGCGCGGACCGCGATGCTGACGAGCCGTTTCAACACCATGTTCTCGATTCCGATGCTTTACTTCATGGTTGCCGCCCAAAATCTGGCATAACGGCTCGTGAAAAACAAAAAGGGATTCCGGTTTTAAGCTCGGAATCCCTTTTTCCGGATGTCGAATCCAAAATCGGCTGCTCGGCCGCTGCCGAAGAATGACCGATTACGATCCCCGGACATTGGCTTTCAACAAGAAAAACTTATAGACCGCAACGGCACATAGCGCGCCGATCAAAATCCAAGAGTGGCCGATCAAGAACGCCGACATTCCGGTTTTCGCCGCTCCTCTGAGCGAGGACAGATACGGCTTCGAAACCAGGATCATCCATGCCCAGGCCGGCACCTGATAAGCGATGGCTCCCGCGATACCCCAGTGCAGCGATTTCAATCCCAACCGCTCGGCGGTTCGGTAATACCAATAAATGATGCCTATGGTGAGCAGAATCGAAACGAATAGCGGCATATCAGCATAACCTCGCTTGACTGGTAGGAATCGACGCGACCGAGTCGCGGCCTGGGCAGTAAAGCTGCCCGCAATCGGATTATCCTACCTGTGGGTATCACCGCGAAAGAGCGGCGAGAACAAAGTGGCGGGTAATCGCCTTCCTTTTCCCGCGCCTGTTCAACCGCATGGCATGGGCGGAACGCTGAACTGATCAAGATGTCGTGCTTTGACTGCTCTTGAAGGCACTCACGATTTCCATCGGCAACGGAAACACGATGGTTGAAGATCTGTCGCCCGCGACCTCGGTCAAGGTCTGGAGATAGCGCAGTTCGATGGCCCGGGGAGCCTGCGCCAAGGTTCGAGCCGCCTCGACCAGCCGTTGTGCGGCCTGAAACTCGCCTTCGGCGTGTATCACCTTGGCGCGGCGTTCGCGTTCAGCCTCTGCCTGTCGCGCGATGGCCCGGACCATGCTCTCATCCAGATCGACGTGCTTGATCTCGACATTGGACACCTTGATGCCCCAAGCATCCGTCTGCTGATCGAGGATGCCCTGGATGTGGAGATTCAATTTTTCGCGTTCCGCCAGCATCTCGTCCAGTTCGTGCTGGCCGAGCACCGACCGCAAGGTCGTCTGAGCGAGCTGACTGGTCGCCTCGTAATAGTTCGCCACCTGAATGATCGCATTGGCCGGGTCGATCACGCGGAAAAATACGATGGCGTTCACCTTGACCGAAACATTGTCCCGCGAAATTACATCCTGGGTCGGAACGTCCATCACGATGGTTCGGAGGTCCACTTTGACCATCTGCTGAATGATCGGGATGACGATGAACAGTCCCGGTCCCTTGACCTTATAGAATCGGCCCAACAGAAAAATGACGCCTCGCTCGTATTCCCGCAGTACCTTGATCGCCGCAAACAGAAACATCAGCAGAAGCACGGCGAGAAAAACGATGAAATAAGTAGTGATCATGGCTCAAGCTCCTTTCGTTCTCCCCATGGCGCAACGCTGAGGATCAATCCGTCCAAGCCTTTTACCGAGACACGTTGTCCCTTGTACACCGGAATCTCGGTTCGAGCCGTCCAGATCTCGCTTCGGACATGGACTCTGCCGATTCTTTCGAAGTCCTCTAGGGCTGTCCCGACCGCACCGATCAGTTCCTCGCGCCCGGTGACAACCGCCTTATGGCGAGACCTGAGAATCAGGCCTATCGCAACCCCGAAAAACATCAGGCTGGTTAGCGCGAATGCTGCGATCACGCCCCAATTGAGCCCGACTCCGGGCATCTTGTCGGTGTCGATCAGGATGACGCTGCCGATGATGAAGGCTGCAATGCCGCCGAGCCCGAGCACGCCGAAGCTCGGGGCGAACGCCTCGGCCACCATCAAACCGATGCCGACGATGATTAGGGCAAGCCCGGCATAATTCACCGGCAGCACCTGAAAGGCGTACATCGCCAGCAGCAGGGCGATGACGCCGACCGTGCCGGGCACTATCGATCCGGGGTTGTAAAATTCGAGAATGAGCCCGTATACCCCGATCATCATCAGGATGTAGGCGACATTGGGATTGGTGATAACGGCAAGCAGCCGGCTGCGCCAGTCGGGATCGATCATTTCCACGGTGGCCCCGGTCAAATCGAGCGTCACGGCACGTCCTAACACATCGACCCGCCGCCCCTGCAATTTCGTCAGCAGAGCGGAGACATCGGGCGCGACAATGTCGATCACGTGCATCGCGAGCGCTTCTTCGGCAGTAAGACTCACCCCCTCGCGCACCGCTTTTTCGGCCCACTCGGCATTCCGGCCCCGGAGGTTAGCGAGACCTCGCAAGTAGGCCACCGCATCGTTGATCACCTTCTTTGACATCGCGCCGTCGGAATCGCGTGGCGTTTTCTGATCCTCCTTATCCCTCGACCCCGGTTCGCCTCCGTTCCCTCCTGGCGCACCGATGGCAACTGGGGTAGCGGCGCCGAGATTCGTAGCGGGTGCCATGGCGGCGATATGGCTGGCATAAACAATATAGGTGCCCGCACTGGCCGCCCGGGCACCGCTCGGAGCGACATAGGACACTATCGGAAAGGGCGATGCCAGAATCATTCGGATGATGTCGCGCATTGCCGTGTCGAGCCCACCCGGCGTATCCAGCCGAATAATGGCCAGAACCGCATTTCGGGCTTCGGCGTCTTTCAGCGCACGATCGACATAATCGCTGGTTGCAGGACCGATAGGACCGTCTATCGTCAACTGCGCAACCACCTTCGGCGGCAAGGTCGGACGTTCGGACGGTTGCTCGGCTCCGCCGACGATCCCGGCCGAGAGCCACAACACGATAAAGATGACAATAATGTTTTGCAGCATCCGTTCCCCGCGACTCCCGGGGGAGCTCATTTAGCGGTATCAAGACGGACGTCGTTGGCGAATATCCGATTCCGAAAAAGCGCTTTACAACAGTAATTTTCGAAATGGGATCTGCCTGCGAACTCCATCCACGACTGAATTTCTCTTTCTCGGACCCTCTTATACCTCTATCAGTTCTCGGGCGGCAATCCGGCGAGCCCGAAAACGCCGAGTATGGCAATACCCGGCAAGCATCTTCGAAGTACCTCCGTCCGCTCGAACGAATGAATCGGGCGATCAGTCCTCGGGCAGATCGGCGTATTGATAAATCGGATGAATGAGCGTTTCAGGCGGAAGCCGGATGAGTTCTTTGATGATGCCGTCTTTAAGACCGTATACGCATCCGTGCAGGACCGGACGCTGATGGCGTTTCCACGAATGCTGGATCACCGAGGTATGCGCGAGCGTTTGAACCTGTTCGATGACATTGAGCTCCACCAATCTCTCAATCCGCTCCTCGTCGGTCTCGAGTGCATTGATCTCGGTCTGGTGTAGGCGATACACGTCCTTGATATGCATCAGCCACTTGTTGACGATCAGCAGTTCCGAGCGTTGTGGGCTGAGCGCCGCCCGAATGCCGCCGCAGTTATAGTGCCCGCACACGATCACGTGGCTGACCTTGAGCACGTCGACCGCATATTGAATTACGCTGAGACTATTGAAGTCGGTAGTGATGACCTGATTGGCGATGTTCCGATGTACGAAAATCTCGCCGGGTTGGGCATTGACGATCATTTCCGCCGGAACCCGGCTATCGGAACACCCGATCCATAAAAAATCCGGCGTCTGAGCACTTGCCAACCGCGAAAAGTATTCCGGCTCCCGGATCGTTTTTTCTTCGGCCCAAGCTTTGTTTTCCAACAACAATTTCTCGAAAGGTCTCATGGTTGCCTCTCAATCAGTGATTAATATGCGCTTTCGCCGATCAGCGGCGCGACCGATCCATCAACGCTCTTATCGATGCTCCCCATCCGATCCGAGCTGGTCCGGTCGTACCGTAAACACCGCGATTTGTGTAAGCTTTGTCCAGTCATCGAGATTTTGTTTTGTCGACGGAAATATGCGCCGACTCCACACTGACTTAGACACTCAACTTTTAGCGCCCTCGGCGCGAGCGCTCCGACACGCCATTCTATAGTGCGAAGCTTTCACAAACCTTTCACAACGCCTGTTTGATCTATGAGGATTCTGCTCGTGGAAGACGATACCGTTCTGGCCGACGGCTTGACGCACGTGCTCGGTCAGTCGGGTTACTCGGTCACCGGTGCGACATCAGGCGCTTATGCCGAATCCGCGCTGCTTACCCAGAGCTTCGATTTGGTCATTCTCGACCTGGGCCTGCCGGATATTGAGGGCTGCGAACTTTTGCGAAGGCTGCGGGCGCGTAAAAATCCCGTGCCCGTCCTGGTCCTGACCGCACGCGATGCCCTGGATGACAGAGTCAAAGGTCTCCAATGGGGCGCCGACGATTACATGATCAAACCTTTCGATCTCCGAGAGTTGGAAGCACGAATTCACGCCTTGATTCGTCGCCGTTATGGCGGATTCGGCGATCTCAAGGTCGGCCGATTGATGTTGGATGCCCTGAATCGCCAAGTGCTGGTGGACGATGTGCCGATCATCCTGTCCGCACGCGAATACGGCGTCCTCGAAACGCTGCTGATCCACGCCGGCCGGGTGGTCAGCAAGGACCGTATCGCCCAGCGCCTGTCGGCGGGAAACGAAGAACTGGGAGACAACGCCATCGAAGTCTATATCCATCGGCTGCGCAAGCGGATGGAAGCGTTCGGCGTAAAGATCCGGACCGTGCGCGGCCTCGGCTATTTGCTGGAAAAAGACGCCGATGGCTAAAGTGCAAAGTTTGAGAATCCAATTTCTGCTGCGGCTGGCGCTTCCTCTCGCCTTTTTCACGGTCCTCGACGCCGTAGCCTCCTATTACATCGCGCTACATTATGCCAACGCCGCTTACGATCGCTGGCTGCTCGATTCGGCGCGATCCTTGGCACAGGAGGTCAAGGCACAACAAGGCAAGGTCACCTTCGAGCTTCCGCCCACCGCATTGGAGATCTTTCAGTGGGACGAGGTGGACCAGACCTTCTTCAAAATCGAATCGTCCCATCTCGGATTCATGGCGGGAGACAAGCGAGTGCCCTCGCCGCCGGACTTGGCACCGGTTCGCAAGCGTCCTGGGTACTTCGACAGCATGATTCAGGGGCAGAAGATCCGAGTGGTTTCCATGCTTGTCACGCCCAAGGACAGTTCCGAAGAAGTGCTGATCCAGGTGGCCGAGACGACAAAGAAAAGGCGCAGCATGATGACCGACATTCTCCTGACCGAACTGGTGCCTCAGCTTCTGCTGGTATTTATTGCAGGGTTGTATATCTGGATAGGCGTCAACCGGAGCCTGCGTCCACTGAATGCGTTGAATCGCGAAATCGCCCAGCGCTCGCCGCGCGACCTCACGCCAATCCCGGACACCGGTGTCCCATTCGAAGTGCTCACGCTGACCCATACCATCAACGATCTGCTCGCCAGACTTTCCACGGCAATCGCCGCCCAGCAACGTTTCATCGCCAACGCCGCGCATCAGTTGCGGACTCCGTTGGCCGGTTTGAAAGTGCAGGCGGAACGGGCACTGCGGGAAACGGACCTGACGACGATGCGCCCTGCGCTGACGCAAATCCGGAACTGCGCCGACCGGACGTCGCGGCTCAGTACTCAGCTCCTAGTGTTGGCACGCTCGGAAACGGCCTTGGACAACACTCGCCCCGGCTCGCGGGTCGATCTTCGCGCCATCACAAGGGATACCTGCATGGATTGGGTGCCGAAAGCGCTACAACGCGACATGGATCTGAGCTTTGACGGACCGCAGAGTCCGGTGTACGTACAGGGCGAGGAAACCCTGCTTCGCGAATTGCTCAACAATCTTCTCGACAACGCCATCCGTTATGGCCGCGAGCACGGGCAAATCATGGTACGGCTTGCGGCGGATGTCCACCCTCGCCTCATCGTCGAGGATGACGGGCCGGGTATTCCGGACTCCGAGATAGACAGGATTTTCGAAAGGTTTTATCGCCCCCCCGGCAGCCCAGGTGACGGCTGTGGATTAGGGCTTGCGATCGTCAAAGAAATCGCCGATCACCATGACGCACGCATCCGACTGTCACGTTCCGATCACGGCGGCGTGCGGGTCGAAGTTCTTTTTTGAGGCGGATCGATCGCCGGAGTCTGCCATCGGCCGGTCACTCGCTATGGAGGTAGAACACCGTCGAATTGAGCAGATAAATCGTGAATAAACCCAAGCTGATCCACCCGACTGTTTTGAGAATCCGCGTTTCCGGGCGATACAGAATGCCCACGATGGCAAGGCCCGTCATGATGACGGCCGACATCGCCGATGCGGCGTGAATGGCCGACACATGGGATAACAAAGGTCCCGGGCGGTAGAACAGATCATCGATCGCAATGATCACGATGTTGAAAAGATTGCTCCCCAAGAGATTGGCGATCGCCATATCGAGCGCCCCGAGCCGTAAAGCGCCTAAAGTGACCGTCAATTCGGGCATCGAGGTGACTACCGGAACCAGCAGTGTGCCGACGAAGGACGTGTGCCATCCCATGGCCATCGCAAGCCGGTTCGCGATGAACGGCATCCACACGCCCGCCGCGATCACGATGGCTGCGGCCCATGCATAACCCGCGACCGCACGACGCAGCGATGTGTCGGCATAACGATCGGTGACGTCTTCCGTGAATTCGATCATCTGCTGTTTTTCATAAAGAAAAATGGCGCGCACGGCGATCAAGTACATCAGGACGATCACCGGGGTGTAGGCGCCCACATGCCCTATGGCCCAAGCGTTTCTCAGTCCCAGAAGAACGTTGAAGCCGACCAAACCGATCATGATCACGCCGAACCCCGCCGAGAGAATATGGCCCTGGCTAGCGCGGCGATAAATCGATTCCTTACGGTGGAGAAAATCGACCACGACCAGAATCACCAGATTGAAAACGCACCCGCCGAGCACATTACCTACGGCAATGTTCGGCACCGCCGCAAGCGTGACCGAGCTCAACCCGGTAATGAGCTCGGGCAGCGATGTCGCCGTGGCAAGCATGACCAGCCCCACCCAACTCCCCGAAAGCCCTGTCTTATCCGCGATGACATCACCGTAGAACGACAGCCGCGTTCCGGCATAACCGATCAGGAAAAGGCAAGCGGCAAATTCTGCCCAAATACTGGAGATCATTGGTTAATTATTGTGCTTCGTAATGGTTCCGTTGCGTCCACTGCTTCGGACCGGTTGACTCTTGCGCTGCGTAACCCCACGGCCCTTTACGAAGATTCAGGCTGCGGCTGGAGTTTTAGTCCGGAGAGCTCTAGCACCCACCGTCTCATCGTATCAACTGTTTTGTCTCAGCTCTGCGGCTTCATGAAAACGACGGTTCCCCCGTAATAGTCCATAGAAACCGGAGCTATCCGCAGTAGTACTAAGAATCATACCCGGTATTTCCGGGCATTTTTCTGGATCAACGCGTAATTAGGAGGGAACCTATGCGCAGCACGATTTCAATTGCCATGATGGCAGCAACATTGAGTCCGTTGTTTGTCGTGAATCCGGTTTGGGCGGTGCAGCAGTCGATGGATGGATCGATCGTTATTGCCAGAGCCGAAACCGAAGGCGGCAGCAAAGGTCAAACAGGACGCGATAAATCTTATCCGGGTTGGGAGGGTTTTCAACCGTTCGGAGAACAGCGTCAACAAGGTGGAGGCAAGCAGCCGGGCATGGAGCAACAGCGACCAGGCGAAGGCCAACAGGGGCAGCCAGGGACGGAACAACCGCGCCAAGGTGGCGGGGGGCAACAGGGCCAGCCAGGAGTGGAGCAACAGCCTCAAGGTGAAGGCCAACAGGGCCAGCCAGGAATGGAGCAACAGCGCCAAGAAGGCGGACAAGGCACGGGCAGTCCGGGTGGAGAAACGGGCGGAAGTACCGGCATCGAAGGCGGTCAAAGCCAATAGTAGATGTTTACGTCTGGTTAGGCGAGCGGTTAATTCTTGCCGAGCCAAGTATCCGGTATAACTGGCGTCGCCAAGCGCGAAAATGCCGCACTCAGATCGCTTTTCGCTCCCTACTTCTAAGGAATGATATTTAGCACAAGGACTTAGCTAAATATTCATATCCAGAGAAAGGACATTCTACGACCGGGGAGCAGGGGCTGTATCTTCCTCTGAGTGCGGCTTGGACCGAGCGCCCATCAGAATTGGAAAGGGAAAAAATGAAGCGGAGATATTTTCTGGCATCTCTTGTGGTGTTCTTTACAACCGGTTGCGCTAATTCGATGGCCAGAGAGGAAGATACTAGCGAATATGCCGATGATGTTACGATCACGAGCAAGGTCAAAGCCGCTCTCTTACAGGACATATACGTCGGCGGTCTCGATATTGAGGTGAAGACCCATCAGGGGCACGTGCAACTCGGCGGTTTTGCTCCCGACGAGGATCAACGCCGACGTGCCGAGGCTCTCGCGCGCGGAATCCGGGGCGTCAAATCGGTCGAGAATCACATTCGCGTAAGGCGGGAAAGCGGCGAGCCGCGGTTTTAGGAAGAGCGGTTTTCGAGCCGTGAGGCTTGCCGCCAAGGGCGGAAGTACTGGAACTGCGGCACCGCTCTTCGATATGATTCAAGTCTACGCAATTTTTGCGCACGCCTTTCTCTTTCCTTATACGATACCCACGTGGCAACTTCAGATAACAAAAGCCTTATCGATCTCGGCCTGCACCGAGTCGACACCATACTTTCGGAACACCTTCGGACCGAAAGTGCCGACTTCGAAGGAAAAATTAAAGAAGCGGGCCAGCTTCTGCCGGAAGACATCACTGAGTCTCTGACTGAGCTTGGAAACCTCAAGCAGCAACTGTTGAAAGATCAGTCCGGCGCTCCGGAACCGGTGGCCGATTTCATTTTCCGATGTGGCCAGACTTACGAACGACTTGATTCTTTTCGACAAAATCGGATTGCCTCGGAAGCGCTTGCCGTCGGCCCAGACGGTATTGCTCCAGCGCCTTTGGAACAACAACAAATCGATGCGATCGAGCGCCTGATCGCGGTACGAGATCGAATTTTCCGAAAAGTGGCCGACTTTACGCTTAAAAGTCTGCTGGTCTTTTTCGGACTGTTCCTCATCGCGTTCTTTATCGGCTTGATTTGACCTCGCGCTGCGGCGACGAAGAGTCGCTGCGATCACGGAATACCGTCCGATGGACGTTGTTCGGCTTTACCCTTATCGCCGCTTCCGCGAAAAGTGCAGTTGAACGGGCGGCATTCCGTACCGCATGTAACGGTTTGCGTCTGCTCCATACCAGAAAGGAGATCCGCCAAAACGCGAATAACCGTAAAAACCGGGGCTTCCGATGGGATAGGTTCCTAACGGAACATAGACCGTCTGAGGATATTGGCAGTACTGAGCGGCTTGGGCGTCCATCAGTGCTGCGCGCGCCGATTGCCAAGCCGCCAACGCCTCCAGCTCGCGGACTCGGACCAACCGTTCTTCGCGTGTTTCCGCGGCTTTCCGAGCCTCCTCGGCCGCTCGCTGCTCCTTCCACTTCTCCAATCGTGCGATTGCCTCGGGATCAGGTTTGGTGACCTTGAGTTGCATTCGGCGGCAACTGCCTGATACCGGCTCATCGGTGTATAACAGTCCGGCGTCGCTTTGGCATTTGTAGATTTCCCCCGCATGGATCGGTCGATACCACAAAACCGCGATGCTCGCGAAAAAGCAGAGCAAAAGGCATCCGATCGAGCTCGACGATTTCCCTGGACTGACGGCAACCTTCTTCTCCATACCTTTTTTATCCGTCCCTGCCGCTTAACCGCCTAAGACACGCTCAGTAGACATACCGGTATTTCCGTACAATTCGGGGGCAACGTCGAATCATTAGACCCGAGGTTCGCCCATTCCGTTCTTTCGATCCGGGCCCGTCCAGTCTACCCAGGGACAATCGTCCTACGACGAGCCTGCACCACCCTCACCATCTGTTTGTCTCCCAGTCGATGGCGGACTACAGTTAGGATTCCACTAATCAACACCACCAGAAAATGAGCGATAACAATCGCGCCGACTTCGATGACCACACGGTGCTGAAGCTTCAGCTTGATGCCGGGCAAAGCCCGCGGGAATCCACGGCCGATTACAGACTCACCGATCATTATTCCTTGTGCGGCACAGTAGGTCAGGGCGGCGTAGGCCGGGTGCTGCTCGGTTTCGACGAGCGCATCGGGCGCCAAGTGGCTATCAAGGAAATGCTCGCGTCGAACGAAGCCGTCGACCCCACCATCAGGCTCCGCTTTCTTCGCGAGGCCCAAATTACGGGCCGACTCGAGCATCCGGGCATCGTTCCGGTCTACGACATGGGGACCACCTCACAAGGTGCTCCCTATTACGTGATGCGTCTCGTGCGAGGGCAGACCTTAGCCGAAGCGCTTTTCGCGTACAATTCGGAAACGCCCGAGCGGGCGCTCGCAAAACGTCTGCAATTGCTCGACCGGCTCATCGACGTCTGCGAGGCCATGGCTTACGCCCATTCCAAAGGCGTGGTGCATCGGGACCTCAAACCGAGCAACATCGTGCTGGGACAATTCGGCGAAACGATTATTCTGGATTGGGGCCTCGCCAAGATCGGCATCGAAGCCGATGTCGTCCGGCGGGCCGTACCGGCGGCATCCGAAGAAGCGGAATCCGAAGACCTCACGCAAGTCGGGGAAATCCTCGGGACGCCCGCTTACATGGCGCCCGAACAAGTGGATCAGCGTTACGGCGAGGTGGACGCGCGAACCGACGTATTCGCCCTCGGCTGCATTCTGTATCACATTTTGGTCGGAAGGCCGCCGCTAAAAGGCAGCCTTTCGTCCATCGTCGAGCAGCTCAAATCCAAAGCGCCACTGCCCTCCTCACGAAAGGGCCCAGTCCCCGCACCGCCCGAGCTTACCGCCATTTGCGACAAGGCCTTGGCGAAAGACAAGCTCCGACGCTTCCGCGACGCCGCCGAATTGACCGATGAGCTGCGCGCTTTCCGCGACGGGCGATTGGTCAGCGCTTACGCCTATTCGCGCAGCGAGTTGCTGCGCCGCTTCGTGGCCCGCAATAAAGCAGCGCTTTCGGCAGGACTTGCCGTCGTGACGGCCATCGTGATCGGCGCGGGGCTTGCGGTCGAATTCGCCATGGATGCCCGGAAAGCACGGCAAGTGGCCGTCACCGAGCGTGGGCTGGCGGTCCATGCCCGTGAGCGTGCGGAGACGGCGCTGGCCGACGTCACCCGGATATCCAACGAAAACCTGACCGCCGCCGATCAGATCGCGGAGGACATAGCGAATGCCGTAGGCTCGATACGAAACAGCATGGAACAGCTGGCGGACACGGTAAGCAATATAGGCGACCGCAAGGCCATGACTCCGCTTCTGACATCCCTGCTAACCCGGTATCCCGGCGCCGAACTTTTCGCCGCCACGCTTGCCCCCGGCACAATCACCGCCGTGGCCCCGGCGAAATACGCTAAAGCCATCGGCGCGGACACTTCGCAGTTTGAACACAACCGTCTGGCGATGGAACTGGCCGAACCCGTACTGAGCCGCGTCTACGAAGCGCCGGAGGCTTTCGACGCCGTGACCCTAGTGGTGCCCGTCAAGCGCGGCAAGACTATACCGGGTTTCCTGTCCGCCCGTTTCAAGGCCGCCGAGTTTCTGGGACGGTTGCTGCCCGCAGGGCTTCAGACCCAAAAACGAGCCGTGTGGATCATTCAGGACGACGGCTTCATCCTTTACGACACCGATACGGATGAAATCGGGGAAAATCTGTTCCGCGAAGAACGCTTCGACGAAATTCCGGAACTGCGTCAACTCGCGAGACAGATTGCCGATCAGGAAGCCGGCATCGGCTATTACCACGGCCCGACCCACGGAAACGGCCGAGAATCCAATCGCATCGCTGCTTGGCAGACGGTACGGCCCACCCAAAATCGGCCGTGGAAGGTCGTGGTGTTGGAACAGTGGGGATGAATCCGTCTAACTAATCCGCTGAGCCGCCGTCAGACGTTTGTCTGGCTGCCTCCTCAAGACAAGGGTTTGCTGGGTACGTCCATAACCATCTTGTGGTCGGTCACCTGTCGCGAATTCAAGAAATCGCGCATCGCCAAGGCCACGGTGCGAATGAATTCCTCTTTGTGCGGATAATGATCAAGCTGCTCGTGGATCCACTCGTCCAATGCGATTTCTAACGTAGATTCCTGAAATACCCAAACCTTGCTCATTGACTTCAATTCCGATTAAGCGCAGCCGCGGCGCGTCACCGAGGCTTCGATCGAAGGTGGCGCCAAAGGTGGCGCAAGATCATAATTCAAAGCATCACATTTTAATCGGCGCGACAAACCGTGTTGACCCATCGCACCTCCGAAATTCAAAACCGGCTCCATCGATTCATATTTAGGTCGCTCGACGAATTGATGGCCGATCGGCTCGCCATGAACGCCGAAGCCGCCATATTGGACGTTTTCCGCGGAACGGTGAGCCATGTTCCGGCTTACCGAGCGTTTCTCGATGCCCATGGCATAGCGCCGGAGACCGTCGGATCTTTCGATGCCTTCCGGCAACTCCCGTTGATTAATAAGCTCAATTACATGCATGTGTACGCGCTGCCGGAGCGCTGCCGCAACGGCAGCTTGCTCGAGTGCGACCGGGTGGCGGTTTCCTCGGGGTCGACGGGAAAACCCACGTTCTGGCCAAGATCGATCGTCGACGAGCTGGATATCGCACTGCGTTTCGAGCAGATATTTCATGACAGCTTCAGGGCGCACGAACGCAGCACGCTGGCGGTGGTTTGCTTCGCTCTCGGGAACTGGGTCGGCGGCCTGTACACCACGTCCTGCGCCTGGCATCTTGCGGCCAAAGGGTATCCCCTGATGGTGGCGACGCCCGGCAACAAGAAGGAAGAAATTTTCCGGGTGATCCAGGAACTGGCGCCGAGTTTCGAACAAACCGTGCTCCTCGGCTACCCGCCGTTCATCAAAGATGTCATCGATGCGGGTCTCGCCGCCGGAATCGAATGGCCGCACTACCGGGTGAAGATGGTTTTCGCCGGCGAAGTGTTCAGCGAGGAGTGGCGCAGCCTGGTGAGCGAACGGGTCGGCTCGAAAGCCCCGTGTTACGATTCGGCCTCGCTCTACGGCACGGCGGACGCCGGGGTGTTGGGCAACGAAACACCGCTGAGCATCGCCATCCGTCGCTTTTTGGCCGATCACCCGAAGGCGGCGCGGGAACTCTTCGGCGAGTCGCGCTTGCCGACGCTGGTCCAATACGACCCGATCAGCCGGTTTTTCGAGGTCCATGAAGAAACCTTAGTAATTTCGGGCGATAATGGCGTTCCGCTGATCCGTTATCACATCGCCGACAAAGGCGGAGTTGTCGGTTATCGCGAGATGCACGATTTTCTCCACGATTGGGGTGCGGCTCCGCTGACCGATTACGGTTTGGATAAACACCTCCCCTTTAGACCCCTGCCCTTCGTTTATGTATTCGGGCGTGCGGACTTCACCGTATCGTTCTACGGCGCCAATATCTATCCGGAAAATGTGACCGTCGGCTTGGAACAACCGGACATCATGGCCTGGGCTACCGGCAAATTCGTCCTCGAAACGAAAGAATCCGCGGACGGGGACAAGTACCTGAGCGTGACCGTCGAGCTGCTGCCCGGCGCCACGGCGGACGATCAGAAATGCCGGGCGCTTGCGGAATCCCTCAAAGTGCAGTTATTAAGGCTCAATAGCGAATTCGCGAACTACACGCCACCGGAAAAACAGCTTCCTAAAGTCACGCTACGGCCCTTCGAGGACCCCGAATATTTTCCGGCGGGCGTTAAGCATCGGTATACCCGACGATGACGTCTCGGGTTTGCCCGCCCGCCGGCTTCCGCATCACCTAGCTTCGGAGTGTTCTGACATGTCAAATAAAGGTAAAACAAAAAGCGACGTCAATTTTCGTGAAGGACCGGGCACCCAGTTCAAGATCATTTCCGCCCTGAAGCCGGACACCTCGGTAATCGTTCAAGAACAGCACGGCGATTGGCTGAAGGTGGAGGTTGCCGGCAAGACCGGCTTCATCCATGGCAAGTTTGTGTGGTTGTCTTCAGACGTAGTTGCACACGGGTTTCTGATTCACCAAGCGGATGCAAACCTCTGGAAGCTGGCCCCGGAACAACGGCGCAACGCCCCAGCCGGTGCAGGCTCTGCCGCCCGGCTGGCAGCCCGGATCTGGAACAGCTTCGGCGGTTTGCTCGAACCGCTTGCCGAAAGACTTCACATCGATCCCGGCGTTGCCGTAGCGGTCGTCGCCACCGAATCGAGCGGGAGCGGATTTCAAAACGGACGGATGATCATCCGGTTCGAGAATCATCATTTCTGGCGGCATTGGGGACGGCTGCATCCCGAAATATTCGCCAAATTTTTTTATTTCGACGCAAACAAGCCTTGGACCAACCACCAATTTCGTCCTACTGCCGATAAGTCTTGGCAGACTTTCCACGGCAAGCAGGAGACTGAATGGCTGGTTTTCGAGCATGCCCAAAGCCTGGACGATCAGGCAGCAAAGTTATCGATCAGCATGGGATTGCCGCAAACGCTGCGAGACATGGAGCGAGTGAGCGAGCGAGTCGAGTAGTCCCCGGAAGCCCGAGCGCCGGGTGGGTGGCCGAAGGTCGCGCGGTAGCGCGGTCGTAGGCCACCCACAAGGCATTGCGACCGGGCGTCGAGTCATCTGCGAGCGATGTCCGGACCCCTGGTTGGGTCCGGACGAGACGAGTGGGGAAGGTCGCGATTAAAGCGACGTTTGCGATTGGGACGGCCGGGGCGCCGAAGGCAATCACTCGTCGCCCATGTTTGGCTCCTTTTGGTGACTGGGAAGTCCCAAAAGGTTTTGCCAAACATGGCGACGCAATCGATACCCAATCGGCATTCCGTTACAGCCGTTACACCCGACCTTTGGTAACCTACCTCGAACTCCAGTTTTCACTGGGCGGATACCAGTATTCGATACGGGAAGACTACAACGCGGAGGAAACTCCACCGGTAAAAGAGGCCTCCATCGAAGTGAGCCGGTCGGCTGACGATGACAGCGCAGCGCAGTCGGTAACGCTACGCTGTCGGCAACCGGTAATGGGAAGCTTGATGACCCTTGAGGGCGTGGTTCCCCGAAGCGACTGACAAGGTTGTGAAAAAACCTACTGCGCGTCCCGCCTCCGTGCCTGCGATGCTCACCGTACGCCTTTGTACGCCTGCGCTTCTTGGCGTAGACGCGGGCCGCTCGCGACGGTTTTTCACAACCTCTGAGGTCAATCCCAGCTCAGGACGCCGCCGGTCTGATATTCCGTTACCCGGGTCTCGAAGAAATTTTTCTCCTTCTTGAGATCCAGGATTTCACTCATCCAAGGGAATGGATTGCTGGCACCGGGGTACTGTTCCGGCAAACCAATCTGAGCGCAACGGCGGTTGGCGATGAATTCCAGATAATCCTTGAACATGCCGGCATTCAGCCCCAGCACGCCACGCGGCATCGTGTCGTAGGCGTATTGAGTCTCTATCTCCACCGCCTCGCGAATCATGCGGACGATTTCATCCTGAAAGTCTTTGCGCCAGAGATGCGGATTCTCGATCTTGATCTGGTTGATGACGTCGATGCCGAAGTTCATGTGCATCGATTCGTCCCGCAAGATGTATTGAAACTGTTCGGCGGTGCCCGTCATTTTGTTGCGCCGCCCCATGGACAGGATTTGAGTAAAGCCGACGTAGAAGAAGATGCCTTCGAAGATCACGTAGAAGGCGATGAGATCGCGAAGCAGACGCTGATCGTCTTCGGGCGTGCCGGTCCGGAATGCGGGATCGCCCAAGGACTGGGTAAACGGTAACGCCCATTCCGCCTTGCGTGCCACGGCCGGCAATTCGCGGTACATGTTGAACACCTCACCCTCGTCCATGCCGAGAGACTCGACGACGTACTGGTAGGCATGCGTGTGCAGCGCCTCTTCGAAAGCCTGGCGCAGCAGATATTGGCGGCACTCCGGATTGGTAATGTGTCGGTATACCGCCAGCACCAGATTGTTGGCCACCAGAGAATCGGCCGTGGAAAAAAAACCGAGGTTCCGCTTGATGATGGTGCGCTCGTCTTCGGTCAGTCCGTCGAGACTCTTCCAGAGCGCGATGTCCGCGTTCATGTTGATTTCCTGCGGCATCCAGTGGTTGGCGCAGGCATCCAGATATTTCTGCCAGGCCCATCGGTACTTGAACGGCACGAGCTGATTCAGATCGGCGCGGCAATTGATAATCTGTTTGTCATCGACTTGGATGCGGCGGGCTCCCATCTCGATGCTTTCGAGGCCGGTAGCACCGGTACGAGAATCGTTGGACGCAGCAATTTCATGCCCTGCTTCATACCGCGCTTTAACAAAATAATTCTGAAATTCGGGATTGATTGTGCCGGTATCATGCACGGCTGCTAGTTCTTCCACTAGCTCCGCCAGCTGAGGTGCAGTTGGATTAGGTTCGGCTTTGATGGATTTGCCGGTAACACCAGCAAGGGGATCGTCCCAATTCAACATGCTTTTTTTCCTCTTTTCGGCCCGTAAGTGTTTAGGAGAAGTGTCTATGCGGCTCTGGCTCGTTGAGCGGTTGCCAACCTAAAGTGACTACATATTGTGCACAAAACTACCAAATACACAATATGTGGCATTTAACTTTTGGCGACAAACCAAGATCCCGAACGTTTCGGGGCGAACTGCGCTATCTCGGTCAGTCGTGCGAATCTGCCACGTCATTCGTAGCGAAGCAGTCCGCTATCAGAATAGGTCGAACCGGAACTGCGCCGCATCCATTCTTACTGCGCAGTTCTCGAAGAAAAACGATAGGTTTTTTATGAGGGCTTAGGGTAGTTTTTAGTCTGACCGCCTTACCACTGTACGGTAAAAGACATGGTGTTGATGTTCTTCTTGAACACTTCCAGAGCGAAGGGCTGCGCCAATTTGTAAAGGTCCAGGATGGAATAATCGAGGCCCGGCCGCGCGCCGCTTTTGAAGAGCGACTCTTCGATGTTCTTGGCCATAATCAGCATCAGATCGTCCAGATTCTCGGGAGAAGTCGGTTTAATATCGCGCAAAAGTTTTTCGGCCATAATCCAAACTCCTTTGATTGCTACATCTCGGTTGCTGATTCTCTTCCGAATCCAAGTCAACTCTCGATTTGCATGCATGCATTCTACTCCTTAGACAGTTCGGATGGCGTTACCTCCGAACTGAAGACGTGCCGATCGAACGCCTGATTCGCGAGCCGTTCTCGTCAATTTTTAACAAATGTGATGAAATTTTGACGTTGGGGTTATGCAAAAACAAAGGCTAGACACGATGAATACGAAGACTGCTTTACCCGGCGATCGACGGGTCGCGCCGCGTTCGATTTCGTCCGTTCGCACTTATCTTATTCCCCCCGCCAGCAGTCCATTACGCGGGATTACAAAAAACCTGAGCCGTTCCGGCGTTTTTCTGCAGATGCCGGTGCGCGCAGAGGCATCCGTGGGAAAACCCGCCATGGTCGTATTTGCCGTCGAAAGCGGAAAAATCGTGCGATTGTTGCGATATTCGGTCGTCGTCAAACGCGAATCCCAACACGGATACGGCCTCGAATTCGGGCGAGCGTTATGGTCCACGGCGGTATTCCGCCGGCAGTAGGCTACCTTTTTACTGCACGAGATATTGGACGTTCTGCCAGTCGGCGCAACACATGCGCCTTCTTGCCTGTAACCCCAGCGAATTCGGCTAAAAACAAGCGATCGGCGTTGCCGCCTCGCCCTTAAGGAATCTCTGAACAACTGGATTCCGTTCGTGATTCGACAAACTCACCACGAACGGAATCAAGACCTTACCGTTCGTCCTGAGCCTGTCGAAGGACTTAATCAGAGCTTCCTTAAAAAGGCGAGGCGCAAAAAGCCGGTTAACGCAAGAGGTCGAGCGTCTCCTCGGCCGCTTCTTGTTTGACCTTGTTTTTTACGGCTTTAGTCGCTTCCTTGGCCGCTTTGGGCACATTTTTAACTTGGCCTTTGATGGCTTTGGCCTGGCTTACGCCGTCCTCGACGGCCTTCGCGCTCTGTTTGGCTTCCTCCGGGACCGCCTCCTTCAATTGCCGCTCGGCTGACGCCTTAGCGGCGTCCACGGCTTGCTCTTTCAATGCATCAGGCGCTCTATCGATGCTTTCCTTCAGATTCTTGGCTTTTTCTATGCTCTCCGCAGCCACGTGCACTCGTTCGCGCGTCTCGCGCTGAATCGCCGATTTGGCAGTGTCTTTCAGGAATTGCTTGGTCGCACTGTCGATACTCGCCTCCGTAGCAGTTGTCGCGCCGCTCTCCCCTAAAAGCATGACCAGCAAACCCAGGGTTATTGTTTTCATAGGATCTCTCCTCGTGTCTGAACATAGCACGGATGCCCAAGGTCATCCGTCGGCTAATAGTATGCAGACCGAGCGGGTCTGTATAGCATGGATTACACTCAATGCTTACACCCCTAAACCTCATAGGCATGAAAACCGAATATGGCACCGCTAGCAAACTGGCCCTGCTGCTCGGCATTACCATGCTGGCGGTCATTGGCATGTTTCTGGTTCCCGCCATCCCGCAGGACCCGGCCTATCACGAGTTCGCCGACCGCAACCGGTGGTTCGGCGTGCCGAATTTCTGGAACGTCGCAACCAACATTCCCTTTCTCCTGATCGGTTTGGCTGCACTTCGGGAACTTGGCCGCGGCACGCCGAATCGCATGCTCCCGGAACTCCGCGCGAGCTATCTCGCCTTCTTTATCGGCATCGCGCTGATTGCCCCCGGCTCGGCGTATTACCATCTCGATCCCAACAATACGACCCTGCTCTGGGATCGCCTGCCCATGACCATCGCCTTCATGGCTTTCGTCTCCATCATCGTTGGCGAATACATCTCTCGCCAGGCGGGGCAGAACCTGCTGTGGCCGCTGATTCTTCTCGGGATCGCCTCGATCGTCTATTGGCATCTGACCGAACAATCCGGGCACGGCGACCTACGCCCTTATGCGCTCGTCCAGTTTCTCCCCATGCTGCTGATTCCGCTGATACTGCTTCTGTTCTCGCCTTCGTTCACGGGAACCGGGTATATCTGGGCATTACTGGGGTTTTATGCGGTCGCCAAACTGGCGGAGCTGCTGGATGAGACGATCTTCCAGGTGATGTGTCCGATCAGCGGGCATGCACTCAAACATGTTTTGGCGGCGATAGGGGCTTATTGTTTCTTGCTGGGGCTAAGAAAAAGAAAGCCGATCCGACGCGAATGAGCTTTAGCGGAGCAATCCGCCCCCCGGCAGGGTAAACCGATTACTTGCGGATAAACGTCAATCGTGTTTCCGCCCGCCAGCCATTCGCGCCGCCGTCAAAACTCCATGACGACCCTTGCAATCAGGAAATATAAGACCAAGCCGAGAGTATCGACCAGCGTCGTCACGACCGGAGTGCTCACTACCGCCGGATCGATACCGAAACGCCGCGCCAACAGCGGCATTCCGGAGCCTACCATAGTCGCAAGAACGCAGATGGCGATCAGCGTCAGGGAGACGGTCGTTGCCAGCCCCGATCCGGACAGCAGTAATACCGGCACGTAAGCGAGCAATGCCATGGCACTGCCGAGCAGAATACCGACCCGGGTCTCGCGGAACACGACCTGCCCCATCCCCGCTCCGTTGACATCGCCGGTGGCCATGGCCCGAATCACGGTAGTCGCCGATTGGGCTCCACTGTTGCCGCCAATACCGATTAGAAGGGGTATGAACACCGAAAGACTGATCGCCCGCTCCAGCAGCGATTCGAAAGCGGTGATTACGTTGACCGTCAGGGTGCCGGCCAGGGCGAGCAGCAACAGCCAGACGAAGCGAGCCCGGGCCAGCTCCAACAAGGTGATCGAAAAATAGGGACGATCCACCGGCTCGCTACCCCCGGCCCGAGCAAAGTCCTCCTCCTGCTCGAGCTGAACGACGTCCATGGCGTCGTCCACCGTAATCAAGCCGAGCAAATGCCGAGCATCGTCGACTACCGGCAGCGCCAATAGATCCGCCGCCTGAATCAGGCGGGCCACCTGCTCCTGGTCGGTTTCCGGGGCTACCGTGGGCACCGGCGCCAGCATCACGTCCGCCACCTGCTGGTCCGGGTCGGCCAGCACCAGAGCACTGAGCATTGCCAATCCCACCAACCGCTCGTCGCCATCCAGGACCGGCAGCACGTTCACGGTACTGACCGCACGGCCCTCGCGGTGGATTAGGGTCAATGCGTCCCGCACCGAAAACTCCGGCCGAAGCGGCAGATACTCCGGGTTCATGATGCGGCCCGCGCTCTCCGCAGGGAAGGCGAGCAACTTGTGGGTCAGGCGCCTTTCGCGAGGACTGAGGCGAGCCAGCAAAGCCTGACCTACCGGCTCAGGCAAGGTATCCAGCAGGCGGACTCGATCATCCGGATCGAGGTCCTCCAGCAACCAATTGACTTCATGATCGCGCAGAAACGCCAACACTTCCTTCTGAAGCGGCGCTTCGAACTGCTCGAAAACAGTCCGCGCCACCTCCGGTGGATAACGCGACAGCGCCTCTGCCCGCTGCGGCGGTTCCAGCCGCCGCAGCGCCTTGACAGCATCGAGCGTGCTTTCCGGCATTTCACCGCCTTGATGACTCATCACGTCCTGGATTGTTGGATGCCGAAAGCATTTCAGCACGACCATGTGCCAAACTCGAGAATCTCGTGTGTCACGCTGTTCTTTGCAGGCTATTCCATGCGCCTAATTCTTTGGACAATCGGCATGGCCAGTATCGTTCAGCGCTCTCCCGTAATACGGTATTTATCTTTTCCGAATTTGAAAGCCTTATTCCGCGGATGAGAGATCTGAGCGGCCCGCAGACGCCCTTAGCACAGTCCCATTGCCGAGTTGCGAGTCAGCCGCGTCAGCCTCTTCAAGAGTGCGAAATAGAGAAGGTTTCGCTTCGCGAGGTTTTCTTTGACTGTGGGTGCTCGGATCCACGGCCGAGCTACTTTTCTTTGCTTGTCCAAAGAAAAGTACCCAAAAGAAACGACACCCGACGACTTGCCGCTTCGCGGTGCCCTGCGCGTCACAGGCCCGGTCGGGGCTCGGCAGAAGGGATTTCCTATCCCTCTGCCGAGTGGACGCTTCCCTGCGTCCACCCTTCGGGCCATTCCCGCCCGCGCCTGCGATGCTCGGCTGCGTCGACGGGGCAGTAGTTGCCGTTGTCGCATAGGTATAAGGTCAGGATAGATCGACAACGAATCAGCGCATCATTCAAAGCTTTGCGACCTCGATTTCTCTGGGTTTCGTTCCTCAACCCAGCCTACGTGCTGTGCTTTCGGATACCTAAGTATCTAGATTAACCTTCTTTATTCTCAGCCACTCGCCACCCCAAATGAAGATTTCTTAACCTCAAGAATCCATTTTTCGGCAAGATCAAACTCTTTGGCAAACTGGTTTTCTCTTCTTAACTCAATAAACTTCTTAAAATGATGCAGCGCCAGAATATGATCTCCTTTAGACTTCCAGTAGAAAAAACCTAGGCAAAAGTGCAACTGATATTTATGGGGCTCATGTTCCAAAAGCCAGAAAATGAAATCCTCCACTTGAAATAAGATATCCGCCTCTAAATCTTGCTGAGTCGACCTTGTAGCCTCTATTGCCATTCGATAATGTCTAATCGAATTCTTTAAACGGCCTTCATATGCCTCTAGTAAGGCTATATTATAGTGCCAAATACTATTATCCTGATCTTTAATCTCGCGCAAGCAGTCTTTCGCTGTTCTAACGTCCCTATATTTAAGAAAGGCACAAATAGCTCGCTGTATCAAAAAGGGCGATGTTTTTCTTTTCAGCTCATGTACATGTTCAAGCATCGCTATCATTTCATCAACGTAGCGTTCATCATGGGTTTTCACCCATTCCTTATGCGCTAGATAAGCCCTCACCTCGTATAGCTCAGAGATCCGCAAAGGAACTCTCTCTTGCAGTTTCTTATATACGGGGACAGCGCTACGATTAGATGTTGCAGCTAAATGGCTTACAACAGTCTGATACACATCTTGAAATAATTTTTCCGCATAATCCATATCGCCAGATAAAGCGGACGCAATCCCTATTATATATTTCGCAACAGTAGCCGCCCACTGTGACGCAAAGTGGAACGAGAATATATCGTGTTCGACAGGAATAATTCCATTTCGTAAAAACAGCTCCGTAAACTCTGACGCCAATTGATTACTAATTGCCTGTGGTAATGGCTTATGTGATACCAAACCTTCCACATCTATAATATGTGCAGGTTTACCATTTACATTCCGAACTTTCACTCGCCCATAGATAAGAAAATGAGCTCGACACTTCCTCTGTAAATTTAGTGCATCATCTATATCTATAACTGCCTTTGCAATGTGCTGATGGATTTCTATAAAATCAAAAGACTTTCCAGATTGCCCAGACTTAATGAGCTGGTGTAGAGGAATAACTAAGTCATCCTGCACCCTTTCAGCTTCTTCTCGGCTTCCACAATATATGCATACTGCAAAGCCAACTTTATCTTTCCTAGATTTCGGTATGCGTTTACTAATCAGCCAGAAAAATGCAAGCAAAACTTCCACACTTGCTATGCTTGCGCCCTTAGTTATTAAATTCAAATCAGTATCGGTAATAACTAGTAAGGTCGAGATAAAAGCTATAATACTTGCAGAAAATAACCCAGACCATTCGTACCAATGTTTTTGGCTAAATTCGAGTAGCCATTGATAAACTGGATTCTTGTCAGTATCCATACCTGGGGAAGAGAAGTTTGTTCTATTGGTCTGACCCGTTTGCCGCGCCGAGCACCGGAGCTTTCGGCGGGAATAGCCCAAAGGGGCGCGGAAGGGAATCCGCGCGTTGCCAGAGGGATAGGGATATCCCTTCTGGCAACCCCCGGCGAAAGCGAGGCGCGGAGGAGACAAGCGGCAATCGGGTGTCCTTTCTTTTGGGCACTTTTCTTTGGACAAGCAAAGAAAAGTGCCTCGGCCGTGGGTCCGAGCACCCACATTTAAAATGAACCCTCGCGAAGCGAAACCTTTGATTCGGTGGGTTACGGCCAAAGGCCTAACCCACCCTACCATACCCTCACCCAAACCCTCTCTCAGAGGGAGAGGGAACTGAAAGGTCCCTCAGTAGAGAGGAAGTAAATTACTGGCACGCCTCACATTCCGGATCATCAATCGAACACATCTTTACCCCCGAAGCCACCGCTTCGGCATAGGCGCTTTCCGCCGGATGGTGCTTCGTTCCGGGAATCGCATCGTCAATGGGGTCGGTCTTCACCGCGTTGAGCTTGCCGTCGAAGGCCGTGCTTTTCTCCACGTGGGTGGCGCCCATAGTGCGGAGGTAGTAGGTGGTCTTAAGGCCGCGGATCCAGGCTAGCTTGTATAGGTTGTCGAGCTTCTTGCCGGAGGGCTCTGACATGTACAGGTTGAGGGACTGCGCCTGGTCGATCCACTTTTGCCGGCGCGAGGCGGCTTCCACCAGCCAGCGCGGGTCGACTTCGAAGGCCGTGGCGTAGATCTGCTTGAGATGGTCCGGTATGCGCTCGATCTTTTGCAGGCTGCCGTCGTAGTACTTGAGGTCGTTGATCATGACCGCATCCCACAGGTCGAGCTTCTTGAGATCGTTCACCAGATACGGGTTGACCACGGTGAATTCGCCCGAGAGGTTCGATTTGACGAACAGGTTCTGATAGGTCGGCTCGATCGACTGCGACACGCCGCAGATGTTGGAGATGGTTGCCGTCGGAGCGATCGCCATGGTGTTGCTGTTGCGCATGCCGACCGCCTTTACCCGCTCGCGAAGCGCATCCCAGTCCAGGGCGAAGCTGCGGTCTTGCTGCAGATAACCGCCCCTGCCCTGTTCCACCAGAGCGATCGAATCGTAGGGCAGGATGCCCTGGCTCCACAGCGAGCCTTCGAAACTGGAATAGCGGCCGCGTTCTTCAGCGAGGTCAGCGGACGCCTTGATGGCATAGTAGCTCACCAGTTCCATGCTCTTGTCGGCGAAACTCACGGCCTCGTCGGAGGCATAGGGGATGCGCAGCTTGTAGAGCGTGTCCTGGAAGCCCATGATGCCGAGCCCCACCGGGCGGTGACGCAGGTTCGAGCGGCGTGCCTGGGGAACGCTGTAGTAGTTGATGTCGATGACGTTGTCCAGCATGCGCATGGCGGTGGAAATGGTTTTCTCCAGCTTCTGCGCATCCAGAACGCCGTCTTCGGTGACGTGATTCGACAGGTTCACGCTGCCCAGGTTGCACACGGCGATTTCGTTGTCGTTGGTGTGCAGGGTGATCTCGGTGCAGAGATTGGAGCTGTGCACCATGCCCATGTGCCGGTTTGTGTAGCGCAGGTTGCACGGGTCCTTGAACGTGATCCAAGGATGCCCCGTCTCGAACAGCATGGACAGCATCTTGCGCCAAAGCTGGGCCGCCGGGAGACGCTTGTACAGCGTGATTTCGCCCCGATCCGCCTTGGCTTCGTACTCCAAATAACGCTTCTCAAAGGCTTCGCCGGTGAGGTCGTGCAGATCCGGCGCATCGCTGGGCGTGAACAGCGTCCAATCGCCCTCTTCCGCCACCCTCTTCATGAACAGATCAGGCACCCAATTGGCGGTGTTCATGTCATGGGTACGACGGCGATCGTCGCCGGTGTTCTTGCGAAGTTCGAGGAACTCCTCGATGTCCAGATGCCAGGTTTCCAGATAGGCGCACATGGCGCCCTTGCGCTTTCCGCCCTGATTGACGGCGACAGCCGTGTCGTTGGCCACCTTGAGGAAAGGAACGACGCCCTGGGACTTGCCGTTGGTGCCTTTGATATGGGACCCCATGGCGCGGACCCGGGTCCAGTCGTTCCCCAGGCCGCCGGCATATTTCGATAGAAGGGCGTCGTCTTTGATGGCACCGAAGATGCCGTCCAGATCATCCGGCACGGTGGTGAGATAGCACGAGGAGAGCTGCGGGCGCAGTGTGCCGGAGTTGAACAAGGTGGGCGTGGAACTCATGAAATCGAAGCTGGAAAGCAGATTGTAAAACTCGATGGCTTTCGCTTCTCGATCGATTTCGCTGATGGCGAGGCCCATGGCAACGCGCATGAAGAAGGCCTGGGGCAGTTCGAAACGGATGCCCTTGGCATGGATGAAGTAACGGTCGTAGAGGGTTTGCAGGCCCAGATACGTGAACTGGAGATCCCGCTCGGGTTTGAGCGCGGCACCGAGGCGCTGCAGGTCGAAACGGGTCAACTCGGGCGACAAGAGCTCGAGCTCGGCGCCGCGCTTCACGTAGTCCGCAAAATATTCCGCGTAGCGGTCTGCCATTTCGTCTTGAGTGGCTTCGAAAAAGCCGTGGCCGAGGAAGCTCAGCGCTTCGCTGCGCAGGCTGTCCAGCAGCAGCCGGGCGGCCACGTAAGAGTAATTCGGCTCCTGCTCGATCCGGGCGCGCGCCGCCATCATGAGCGCCGGGGCCACGTCTTTTTCGGGCACGCCGTCGAACAAGTTGCGCCGTGTTTCTTCGAGAATCCAGGCACCGTCCACGTCGGCAAGACCGCGGCAGGCTTCTTCGACGATTTTCTGCAGGCGCGCAACGTCCAGCGGCTTTTGGCTGCCGTCGGGCAGAGTCACATGGATGACCGGCTCTTGCGCTTCTTCTTGCTCGGCTGCCTTCTGTGCCCGAAGCCGCGCTCGGTCCTCGCGGTACAACACGTAGGCGCGGGCGATCTTGTGATGGCCGCCACGCATCAAGCCCAGTTCGACCTGATCCTGAATGTCTTCGATATGGATGGTGCCGCCGGAAGGATTGCGCCGAAACAGGGCATTGACTACCTGACGGGTCAGCTCCTCCACAGTCTCGTGGATACGTCGGCTCGCGGCGGCCGTGTTGCCCTCCACGGCTAAGAATGCCTTGGTGATGGCGACGCTGATTTTGCCGGCGTCGAAAATGGTCACTTTGCCATTGCGCCGAATAACGCGCATTTCGCCAGGGGCGGTCGCGCGCAGATCGGCGGAGACCGACGGGATATCCAAATGAATTACGTTTGGCTGGCTAGTGCGGGCTGTGGATTCGGTTTCCATAGATGCGTGTCTCCGAAGATAGGCTGGATGTACGACAACACTATAGAATGTGGTCCCTAATGTCGTCAAGCACAACATAATGTGGTTTACTCTGTTGAGGACCTGTGGATAAATTGTGCAAGAAAAACTTCAAAATCCATTGAAATCAAGGTACTTGGCAGACGTCCATTATTCGTCCAGCGGGTTTGTTGTAATATTTGTCTGCCAATACACAACAACGATCCATAACAAAGGCAAGATCTGTCACCATGCAAAGCGTGCGCGAATGGTTGAGTGACTGGACCAAGCGGGTGCTACCGAACTCGCAAGCTGTGTCCTTCGCAATCCTATTGATTGTCGGTTTTCTGCTGGTGATCAGTTTGGGTCAGATGCTCATGCCGGTATTCGCGGCAGGCGTTATCGCCTATCTGCTGGAAGGCATTGTGGCCATCGGCGTGCGGGAAAAATTGCCCCGTCTTGTCGCAGTCATCATTGTTTATCTGCTTTTCCTTGCATTCCTGCTGTTTCTTTTCGTCGCACTCCTGCCACTCCTTTATCAGCAGACCGTGCAACTCATCGAGCAATTGCCGGCTTGGATGAACCGCGGACAGATGCTGGTGATGCAGCTACCGGAACGTTATCCGAATTTCATTACCGAAGAACAGATCTATGAATTGACCGCCGCCGTGCGGAGAGAGCTCCTCGCTTGGGGCCAGTCCATGTTGACTTATTCGTATGCGTCCCTGGTCAGCGTCATCACTGTAATCGTCTACCTGATCCTGGTGCCGCTGCTGGTGTTTTTCTTCCTTAAGGACAAGGACCACATCCTCGCGTGGTTCAGCCAATACATGCCCCGCGACCGTTATCTTTGGACCCATGTATGGCGCGAGGTGGACATCCAGATAGGCAACTACGTGAGGGGAAAGTTTTTCGAGGTCACGGTGCTGCTTGCCGTAAGTTATGTGACATTCTCTTTGATGGGACTCAATTACTCTCTGCTGCTCGCGGTGCTGATGGGGCTATCGGTGATCATTCCTTACGTGGGCGCTACCCTTGTAACGTTTCCGGTGATGATCGTGGCCTTCTTTCAATGGGGCCTCACCGATGATTTTTGGTATCTGCTGCTCGCTTACGGCATCATTCAGGCCCTGGACGGCGTCGTCTTGGTGCCGTTACTGTTTTCCGAAGTAGTCAACCTGCATCCGGTCGCCATTATCGTCGCTATCTTATTTTTCGGCGGGTTTTGGGGATTTTGGGGCGTGTTTTTCGCTATTCCCTTGGCGACCTTGGTCAAGGCGGTATTGGCGGCATGGCCACGATTGGGGGAAGAGGAACTTCCACCGGAAGACACCGCCCCGGCCCAGTTGGTAAAGACATCAAAAGCCATGCCTTTGAGTCGGGAGCAGGTTTAATCTACGATTTTCTCGACTTGGCCACCAGATAGACTTCAGGGCTCCGATCGCGCGAGGCTTTGGGTTTTCGCACCGACACCTTGCCGAACATCTGGCGGGTTTCCCGCACGAAATCGTCAAAGTCGGGTCCCTGAAACAGCTTGGCCACAAAGCTCCCGCCGGGTTTCAAGATGTTTCGGGCGGTATCCAGCGCCAGTTCGGCGAGATACATGGCTCGCGACTGATCCACGACACGCGCACCACTCATATTGGGCGCCATGTCGGATAAGACCAGATCGACCGGTCGGTCCGCCAACTCCGCCATCAGCTGCTCTAAAACGGATTCTTCCCTGAAATCGCCTTGAATCGCGGTGACGCCCGGAATTGCTTCCACCGGCAGGATATCAAGGGCTATAATTCTGCCGCTTTTGCCGATCCGCTCCGCTGCGTACTGGGACCAACCGCCCGGCGCGGCGCCCAAGTCCAGCACCACCATGCCCGGCTTGAACAAATGTTCCCGCTCGTCCAATTCTTTTAACTTGAACACCGCTCGCGAGCGGTAGCCAAGCGCTTGGGCTTGCTTTACGTATTCGTCGGAAAAGTGTTCGGCCAGCCAACGGCGGCTGCTTCGACTACGAGGCATGGTTTAATAAACGTTTGAGATATCGCTAAATCCCAGTTTCCGAGGACATCCGAGTTGAAATCCGATTTTAAAAAATTCTTGCGCGCCAAGGCCCACTCTTTGAAACCCGTCGTTATCACCGGCCAAGCGGGAATTACGCCGGCCGTGTTAAACGAGATCGGTCTAGCGTTGGACCATCACGAATTGATTAAGGTGCGGGTAAACGCCGCGGACCGCGAAGAACGGCGCGAGATGACCGCCCAGATCTGCGGAGAACTGGGCGCCGAATTGATTCAGTCTCTTGGCCATATCATCACGCTTTATCGGAAAAATCCTGACAAAAAATAACTAGATATATTTGACCGAGCAAACTTCGAATTCCTTCACGCCCCCCGGCGCCCGCACCGTCGCGACATCGCCCGCCCGCTTGCCGATCAGCGCTCGGGCGATGGGCGAGGTGATGGAGATCAGACCCTCTTTGATATTGGCCTCATCCTCGCCGACGATTTGGTAAGTCACCGAATCGCCGTTGTCCATGTCCTCAAGCTCGACCGTCGCTCCGAAAACGATCTTCCCCCCGGCATTGAGCGTCGTCACATCGATGACTTGCGCATGCGCCAACTTGGCCTCGATTTCCTTGATTCGGCCTTCGGTAAATCCCTGTTGCTCGCGCGCCGCATGGTATTCCGCATTTTCCTTCAAATCGCCGTGCGACCGCGCCTCGGCGATGGCCGCGATGATCCTCGGACGCATAACTGTCTTAAGGTGGTTGAGCTCTTCACGCAGCTTTTCTGCCCCACGGGCGGTAAGCGGTACCTTATTCATAGTCGCGTTTTCCTCAAAAGTCAGACTTTGCTGAGTTCCTGGTGCAAATCCTGAAGGCGATTGACATCGCCGGCATCCAGCTCGCTCAGAGCGGAACAGGTGGCACGGGCACCGGAGATGGTGGTCGTGTAGGTAATCTGCTGTTGCAGTGCTTGTCGCCGTATCGTGAACGAATCGGCGATGGCTTTTTTACCTTCGGTCGTGTTGATGATGAACTGGAGTTCGTCGTTCTTGATCATATCCACGATATGTGGCCGCCCCTCGTATACCTTGTTCACGGTCATGCAAGGTATGCCGGCGTCTTCAAGCACTCTCGCCGATCCGCGCGTAGCCACCAGTCGGAACCCTTTGGCCAGGAGATCTCGCGCTATCGGAATGACCTTCGACTTATCGCTCTCCCGGACGCTGATCAGCACATTGCCGCTGCGGGCCAGTTTGACGCTGGCGGCGCGCTGAGCTTTGGCGTAAGCTTCGCCGAAGCTGGCTCCGACCCCCATTACTTCGCCGGTGGACTTCATTTCCGGACCGAGCAGCGGATCGACGCCGGGGAATTTGATGAACGGGAATACCGCTTCCTTGACCGAGTAATAGTCCGGAATACGCTCCTCAAAGATGCCTTGTTCGTCCAAGCTCTTGCCGACCATGCAGCGGGCCGCGATCTTGGCGAGGGGATAACCGGTGGCCTTGGATACGAACGGAACGGTACGCGAGGCGCGCGGATTGACTTCCAGAATGAAGATTTCCTCGCCCTTGATCGCGAACTGGGTGTTCATGAGCCCCACCACGCCTAGCGCTTCGGCAAGCTGACGGACCTGTTCGCGTACTTGAGCTTGAAGCTCCGGGCTCAGGTCATAAGGCGGAATCGAGCATGCCGAATCGCCGGAATGCACGCCCGCTTGCTCGATATGCTGCATCAGTCCGCCGATCAGGACTCGCTTTCCGTCGCAGATGGCGTCGACATCCATTTCGATAGCATCGTCCAGAAACCGATCCAACAGCACCGGCGACTCGTTGGAAACGCTCACCGCCTCGCGCATGTAGCGGCCCAGGTCTTCGTCGTTGAACACGATTTCCATGGCCCGTCCCCCTAATACATAAGAAGGCCGAACCACCAGCGGATAGCCAATTTCGTTCGCACAACGCATGGCTTCGTCCAAGGAGCGTGCGGTGCGGTTGGGCGGTTGTTTGAGACTCAAGCGGTCGACCAGCTTTTGGAAACGCTCGCGGTCTTCCGCCAAGTCGATGGAATCGGGCGAAGTGCCGATAATGGGGGCATCGGCCGCCTCCAAGGCCCGCGCCAGCTTCAGCGGCGTCTGCCCGCCGTACTGGACGATCACCCCGGCGGGTTTTTCCAGATGAATGATCTCCAGTACGTCTTCCAGCGTGAGCGGTTCGAAATAAAGCCGGTCGGACGTATCAAAGTCCGTGGAAACCGTTTCCGGATTGCAGTTGATCATGATGGTTTCGTAACCATCCTCCCGCAGCGCCATGGCGGCGTGCACGCAGCAGTAGTCGAACTCGATGCCTTGACCGATGCGATTGGGTCCGCCGCCCAAAACGATGATTTTCTTCCGCTCGGTCGGAGCCGACTCGCATTCTTCCTCATAAGTCGAATAAAGGTAGGCCGTCGCCGTCGCGAACTCGGCCGCACAGGAATCGATACGCTTGTAAACCGGACGGATGCCATGCTTGTGGCGAACGGCTCGCACTTCCGACTCGGCGCTGCCCAACAGCGCTGCAAGACGCGAGTCGGAGAACCCTTTGCGCTTCAAGGCGAGCAGTTCTTCCGAAGACAGTGTGGCCAAAGTGCGTTTTGCCAGTCCCATTTCTTCCTGCACCAGATCCTCAATCTGGGCCAGAAACCACGGATCAACCCGGCAATGGGCATGTACCTCGTCCAAAATCCATCCCGCCCGGAAAGCGTCAGCAATATAGAAAATGCGCTCGGGTCCAGGGTGACGGAGTTCCCGAAGAAGAATATTGCCGGCATCCTCGGCCGAAACGTCGAGCTTTTCGACCAAACCGTCCACGCCGGTTTCCAGGCTGCGCAAGGCTTTTTGCAGGGATTCCTGAAAGGTCCGGCCTATGGCCATGGCCTCGCCGACCGACTTCATCTGGGTCGTGAGGCGATCGTCCGCTTGCGGAAACTTCTCGAACGCGAACCGGGGCACCTTGGTGACCACGTAATCGATGGTCGGCTCGAACGAGGCCGGGGTCGCGCCTCCGGTGATCTCGTTCTTCAGCTCGTCCAGCGTATAGCCGACGGCCAGCTTGGCGGCGACCTTGGCGATCGGGAATCCCGTCGCCTTGGACGCCAGGGCCGAGGAACGGCTCACTCGGGGATTCATCTCGATGACGATCATGCGCCCGTCCTTGGGGTTAATCGCAAACTGCACGTTGGAACCGCCAGTATCGACCCCGATCTCGCGCAGCACCGCGATGGAGGCGTCGCGCATGATCTGGTATTCCTTGTCGGTTAGGGTCTGGGCCGGAGCGACGGTGATGGAGTCGCCGGTATGCACGCCCATGGGGTCCAGATTCTCGATGGAGCAGATGATGATGCAGTTGTCCTTGCGGTCCCGCACCACCTCCATCTCAAACTCTTTCCAGCCCAGCACCGATTCCTCGATGAGAAGCTCATGGGTGGGCGAAAGTTCCAGGCCGCGTTCGCAAATTTCGACGAATTCCTGTCGGTTGTAGGCAATGCCGCCACCCGAGCCGCCCAGCGTGAATGAAGGGCGAATAATGGCCGGGAAGCCGATCTCGTCCAGACAGGCGAGCGCTTCTTCAAGGCTATGGGCGACCCCGGAACGGGCCGAGCCCAAACCGATCTTGGTCATGGCCTGCTTGAATTTTTCCCGGTCTTCGGCCTTGTCAATGGCCTCGTTGGAAGCCCCGATCATCCGTACGCCGAATTTCTCCAGCACCCCGTTACGGTCCAGATCAAGAGCGCAATTGAGTGCGGTCTGCCCGCCCATGGTCGGCAACAACGCGTCCGGGCGTTCTTTCTCGATGATCTTGGCGACGGTCTGCCAGTCGATGGGCTCGATGTAGGTGGCATCGGCCATCTCCGGATCGGTCATGATCGTGGCCGGGTTGGAATTGACCAGAACCACCCGGTAACCCTCTTCCTTTAATGCCTTGCACGCCTGTGCGCCGGAGTAGTCGAACTCGCAGGCCTGCCCGATGACAATAGGGCCGGCACCGAGCAAAAGGATTGACTGAATGTCGGTTCTCTTAGGCATGAAGCGTTGTATCGTTGATCAATGTCTGGGCGAAAGTCATTCGAGACGGCACTAAAAACTCAACCTGCAGGTGCTGTGCGTGCAGATCGGTCGTCCTGGCGATAGGCCATGCTTTCGATAAAGCGATCGAATAACGGCGTTAGATCGTGCGGTCCGGGGCTGGCTTCGGGATGGCCTTGAAAACTGAAAGCCGGGCGATCGGTTAATTCGATACCCTGCAAGCTGCCGTCGAAGAGCGAGCGGTAGGTCGGCCGTACATTCCGTGGAAGACTGCTTTCGTCCACGGCGAAGCCATGGTTTTGGCTTGTGATCAATACGCGTCCGGTGTCCAGTTCTTGAACAGGGTGATTGGCGCCGTGATGACCGAATTTCATTTTGGCCGTTCTCGCACCGCTCGCCAGAGCTAACAACTGATGACCAAGACAGATGCCGAATACCGGAATCTGGATATCGAGAAATTCCCGGATCGCTTGGATGGCATAATCGCACGGCTCGGGATCGCCGGGCCCATTCGATAAAAAGACGCCGTCCGGCCTCAACGCCAGGACCTCACGGGCCGATGTCGTAGCCGGAACTACCGTCAACCGACAGCCCCGATCGGCCAAAAGGCGAAGAATATTACGTTTAACACCAAAGTCATATGCAACGACATGAAATCGACTCCTATCGAGTTCGCCGTATCCCGGCCCGAGCCGCCAGGACGTTTCCGACCAGCCGTAACTTTGTCTTACGGTGACCTCCTTCGCCAGATCCATGCCTTGCAGCCCCGGAAATTCTCGGGCTTTGGCCACGGCGTAATCCGGGTCGATCTCTTTACCGGCCATGAGGCAACCGCGCTGGGCTCCCTTGTCGCGAAGGATACGGGTCAGCTTTCGGGTATCGATTCCGGCAACGCCCACGACTCCATTTTCTTTCAGATAGTCCGGAAGACTATTGTCCGCACGCCAATTGCTCAAGCGAGCCGGCACATCGCGGACCACCAAACCGCTGGCATACACTCCCGTCGACTCCACGTCTTCACGGTTGATGCCGACGTTGCCGATGTGCGGATAGGTAAGGGTTACGATCTGACGAGCATATGAAGGATCCGTCAGGATTTCTTGGTAACCGGTAATGGAGGTATTGAAGACCACTTCACCGACGGAACAATCTTCTGCCCCGATGGATATGCCCCGAAAAACGGTGCCGTCTTCCAGAGCCAGCAATGCGAGCGTGTTCAATTTGTGTCACCTTAGACATGCAAAACGGGAGGGACCATATGGTCCGTCCCGTTGCTGTTATTCGTGGATATCGCTAATTTGACGGCGATTTTACGAAAAATCGGCATCCGCTGTCTATGCGGGCCTATTAATCAATCCGCCGGTGCCGCGCCATTCAGATTCGTTACAATCTGCTATGACTCCCGTCGCACATAGGCTGTTTATCGGTATGCTTGCAACCGCAGAGCCAGACTTTCTTCGTCTCGCCAAGTTCGAACGGCACCGGTGAAAACTCTGTTCCCTTATGGGAACCGTCGCAAAACGGTTGCTTAGCTGATCGCCCGCAGGAACACCACCAGTATTTACCCGGCCCCAGCTCCATAGCGTACGGACCCTTCTGAGTGATTGTCGGTTCAGACATGGATATCTCCTGTTCTCTTCTCAGGGGAAAGAAGATGATGCAAATATACGGGCCTATTACCATCCGGGTAGCCTACGATCGCGATCGCTTTTCGACCGGCGTTGACTTCGTCGTGCGAGCGCCCCATCTTCCCAAACACCCGCAATACGACTCGGAATGTTTTATCAAGGTTCTGCACAGGGTCACGTCGGATCATATTTTCAGCCCGAGTGGATTATCCGGATCGATGTGATCCATATAAGGTTTACGACGGTCCTGATCAGTAACTTGGTAGATACACCCCAGCCAATTGTTGAATACCGCTTTCGCCGTGTCCCGCCAGGTATTGTCCAAATGCCTGATGACCGCCTCTTCGGGAAACTCCGGAGGCGTTTTTCCGCTGCGCCTGGCGCTTCGGAGATGTTGGCCATATTCGTTCAGTAACCCGCCGTCGTCCAGACCGAAATAATGCTCCGGAAACGGCGGATAGTCCTCGCGCTCACCATAGTAGTGACGCATCACTTCGCGCTTGTACTCTTTCAGCAAACTGATTGTGTCGTACTCCGGATGCCCTTGGAAATACACAACGCGCAAAAAGTCGGGGCTCACCGCCAAATGCACGCCCGCTTCCTCGCTTTCCACGAGCACTTTAAGCCCGGCAGTCTCCATGTCCTCCCGAAAAATTTCGTTGTAACGGGAATGGGGCACGTCGAAACGGGTATTGATATCGGCAACCAAGGGATGGCGCCGCTCGACCACCCGGTGGGAATAGACCCCCCAACGCTTAAAGCCCAAATGAGTGCGCTCCACACCGTGACAGTACTGGAACAACGCATGGGTTGCGAGACACGAGCACAATGTGGACGTGACATTCTGCTTCGCCCAATCGAATACTTCGGTCAAAGGCTGCCAGAAGGCTTCTTCCGGAAGATGAGGATGAGTAACGTTCGCGCCGCTTACGATCAGCCCATCGAGCCCGTCGTGCTTGATCTGCTCGAATGTTTCGTAATAACGGTCGATATGGTTTTGCGCCTGTTCGCTCCGCTGCAACCCCTTGATCGTGAACGGATGCATATGAAACTGCACGATCGGATTGGCAGCCCCTACCAGCCGGAAAAATTGCCGCTCGGTGGCTTCCAAAGCCGAATCCGGCATCATATTGAGGAGCCCGATATGCATTTCGCGGATGTCCTGATGCCGAGCACGCTCGACTGAGAGTATCTCCTGCCCTTCTTCCCGCAGGCGATTGAACGTCGGCAATTCGGTGTGAGCTACCAAAGGCATATCTTTAAGCTCTCCGGAACAAGATTAACGCAGTCAACGCGCCAAGGCGTCCATGATTAGACGAATGAAGTCGTCCTCACCCTGAACGTTCGCAATTGCATTGGCATCAACGGTATATCCGTATTCGTCGGCAATAGCCTGGTAATTGGGCAACCGCGCGTGGAATAACCGGGGAAACACCCAAGATACGAATTCGTCCGGCGGAATCACCTCAATGGATGAGTAGTTTTTTTCCGCCATGAATTCGGCGAGTTGCCGGTCCAGGAACTCTTCCCGATAGTACAGCGGTTTGGGATCCTGTTGAGCGCGCTGGATCAGCAGATGCTCCAATTCTGGAGTGGTCTTGATGTACAGAATAATGGTGTGCTCGGCGAGAATCCTGATGGTTTCCGGATCTTCCAACTCGCATACGCTGCCGCCGGCGTCATTGATGAAATGCTTATAGCCGTAGATAGACTCGACTTTTTCGATAAACTCAGGCACGTCACGCATGGCGGCGATTTCGGCCTGTCGGTGCAGGGCTTGACGGCGCTTGAACTCGGCCGGGGTGAGTCCGCCCTTCGTCGGATCGCCGATCTTTCCGAGAAATGTCGAAACTGGCGCTAAATTATCTACGGTGATATTGCTGCGGATATAAATCGAATCGGAACGCAGCAAGTCGCGCAAAAACGGCACATCCATGGCTTGCCGCTTGATATTGTCGAGAATCGGCTCATCTAGATATCGGGTACCGATTCGGTAATCGCCGGAGTAATGAAACCACGTCTTCTTGGGCAAGCTATTGGCCAGCGTCGTTTTGCCGACGCCGGACATGCCTAGCAGCGTGATGCGTTTGGTCTCCCAGTCCAGGAACTCCTTGGGGCTCATTCTCATGGTTTTTTCCGTATAAGCAGCGTGTAAGTTGTGTAATGAGCGGTTACTCGTCCCGGTTAATCATGTGGTTCGCAGTCTGCGCAAATGCACGGGCAAGAGACTCGCGCAAAGCGGAATCCAAGGGCATATCGTCGAGAGCCCTATACATACAAAACAGCCATTGATCCCGTTCCCTCGGGCCGATCGGAAACGGAAAGTGTCGCATCCGCAGACGTGGATGCCCAAACTCCTCCCAATAAAGATCAGGACCTCCTAGCCAGCCGGACAGAAACTTGAACAATTTGTCCTTCGAGCCAGCCAAATCCGCTGGATGCATCGCCCGAATGTCGCACGCTTCCGGCATCACATCCATGTATTCATAAAACCGTTCCACCAATGCTCGAACGGTGCTCTCTCCGCCGATAAGCTGATAAGGTGTAAATACATCGGGGGCGTCCATCATGATCCTGATACGTCGTAAATCGCGTGAATTTTAACAGGTTGGATCCCTGTTTGGAGATGAGCGGTCACTCATGACATGCTAGTAATCGGATCAGCTACTGATCGCGCGAGCTCATCCCGTTGGCCTGGCATTAGGTATAAGACACTTCTCCATGAGTTTAGGAATCCACCTCACGCCATCGTGTCCGAGCGAGTAGGCGTGGATAGATCATCGGCTTACCTACCGCGAATGCTCAATCAGCCGATCACGATCGTTATTGAAACGACAAAGACTTTACCGGCCACCATACCCGAGGTTCTCTAACTTGATTACACAATCTCCCCAATTCAGGAGGATACGTTTAATATAAAATGCGACGAACGATTTCCTGCGCATCCAGAGACTGGTTGCGTGACACGCTTGATGACTTGACGCAAGATCGTCGCCTCGCGATTATGGGCACCTATTCGGCACTGCCCGAGTAATTATTAACATCCATTCAGACCTGGTGCCAAACCGTCAAAACTGCAAGCGGCTTATCCCGTTGGATCATTCTTCTGGTTTTATATCTGCCTAATCGAACTCGTGACCACGACACCTTCGCTCGATCTTAAAACGAAACTGCAAGTAACCTGTCAGAATTGCAGTCTAACTTCGTTATGCATTCCTCGGGGACTAGCCCAAGAGGATATCGAACGCATCAGCCGCATCGTCGCCCGCAAGAAAACCTTACAGCGAGGCGAGCATCTTTTTCGCGAGGGCGATAAATTCCGCGGTGTAATAGCGATTAAGGGGGGAACAGCCAAAACCGTTATTTATGATTCATATGGCGGCGAATACATCACCGGCTTCTTGTTACCAGGAGAACTGCTGGGTTTTGACGCGCTGGCCACCAATCACCACAAGTGCTCTGCGATTGCCCTCGAAACCTTGAGCTACTGCGAGCTTCCCGCCGATCAACTCGATCAGTTGTGCGACGAAGTACCGAATTTGTTGCGAGAACTGTTCCGTCACGCCAGCGCTAAGCTGGACGAAGAGACGGATCAGGTGATCATCAATAAACGAGCGGCGGAAGAGCGGGTTGCCATGTTTATCCTAAATCTTTCGGACCGCCTCAAAAAACGCGGTTTTTCACCGGTAGACTTTAGACTTACTCTTACTCGCCAAGAAATTGGCAACTTTCTAGGATTAGCCCTCGAAACAGTCAGCCGCACTTTGCGAAATCTAGAAGATACCGGATTGATTACAGTCCACCACAAGCACATTCAGATATTGAATCTGGATGCTTTAAGAACCACATACGCTCACCGATAGCCCCTCTCTACCTAAAGATATTTCCGATAAAGCCAAACGTATGGCTAAAGCAACAACACCATACGAAAAAATGCCGCGGACGAGAGAGAATGCCTGTCAGTAATCTAGCCTTAGAAAACGCTTAGTCTACCCCCGGAATAAACAAAAGGCGCGCCGAGCAGAACCCGGCGCGCCTTTAAATTTAAGTCTGACGAAGATAATTATTTCTTCTCAGATTCTTGGAATTTAGTCAGAAGGCCTTTTGCAGGCTTAGCTTCTTTAACGGTATCAGCAACCTGAAGGTATTTTTCTACCGTTGCATTCAAATCAGCTGGCTGGCCAACGACCATTACAGCCCCCATACGAGCGCCCCAGTGCGGCGGGCACTTGAAGACATACAGGCCTTCTTTCTCAACGGCATAATCGTAATCCGCGCCCATAGCGGACAACATTTTCGGAGCTCCTTCCGGCCACATGCCTTCAACGCTCTCCACGAAATGGGTAGCCATATTGCGGAACGAAATAACATCGCCAACTTTAGCGTGAATAATTTCGGGCGCGAATTTTACGCCTTGGCCTTTTACTTCGATGGTTTCCGCATTAACGGCGGCCGATGCCAGCATCGCCACACCCGCTACAGCAAGCATCGCTTTCTTAGCAAAAATCATTACATAACCTCCAACACTACTGTTTTTCGTTATCACGGATGCCAGGCAAATCGGACAACAAACCTTGTTTCGTCAAAAGTCTTTTTCCTGAACCGATCCGATATATCACCGTACACCGCAGCGCCTGATAATACACCAATTCGGCTAGATTAGCTATGAATGATATTGAGACACCGCGGGTCTGTAACAGTGCTTCTAAGGTTCGTCAGTTGACCTTTCCCGAATCCCCATCAGAAACGTCACTGCTATAAAGATCGCTCATTTTATAAAGACCATGAATGTGCCTCATCAACACCATAATCACCGAAGCGACAGGCAGTGCGAGCAGCACACCTAAAAACCCGAATAATTGACCGCCCGCTAGAACGGCGAAAATGACCGCGACGGGGTGAAGACCGATCTTGTTCCCTACCAACCAAGGAGTTAACCAAACGCCCTCAAGCATTTGACCGACACCGAACACGACTAAAACCGGAACAACCGACCACAAATCTCCGAATTGCGCCAATGCAGCGATCGATGCAGCCATCACGCCAGAGATGGAACCCGCGTAGGGTATAAAGCTGATCAGCCCGGAAAACACACCGATAAGGAGCGCCAAATCCAGTCCGGCCAACCATAAACCTACGCTGTAAATCATGCCGAGCGCGGCCATTACCGCGAGTTGTCCTCTGAAAACGGCACTCAGAACCTCGTCCGATTCTGCCGCCAGCGTGGTTACGACAGGCGCCCAGCGACGGGGCAGAAGCTCGTGGATGCGGCTGACGATCACATCCCAATCCCTCAGTAGATAAAAGATCACGACAGGAATCAGCACCAGATTCATCAGCCATGAAATTACCAGAACGCCAGAGTGTGACAGAGAAGATAGAACTGCGGCCGCTACACCGCCCGCCTGTTGCCAATGCCCGCTCAAAATTCCGGCGAGTTGTTCCAAGTCGACGAATTTGATGCGTATTCCCAGATGTTTCTGTAACCAGGGGATAATAGTCGCTCTAAACCAACGGGAGTATGCGGGCAGATGATCGATGAATCTGCTGATCTGCTCCTCCAGCATCGGGATGACCAGCAGAAGCACTAAACCGATCGCGAAAATGATGACTGCAAAAACAACGATTACAGCATTCTGACGTTTTAAACCGAGTGATTCTAAGCGATCGGCAAGAGGATCGCTTAAATAAGCTATTAGCGCACCGGCAACAAAAGGCATCAAAATAGGGGCCAATAAGTAAATCAGCCAGCCAGCCGCTAGAATGCCGGCCACTGCCATGCACTTGTTCAAATCAGCCATTAACGCCCAGTTAAAGTGTTTGCGAACACGCCAAGCATTACATCGGTGTCGATTTAGCTCGACGACCGCCCCGAAGCGCATTCCATACGTTTACGCTTGAGCGCCTTACAAGCCGCGACTGCATCCTCTTTTGTCATTCCATTGAAAACAGCCAGATAGAGTTTCTTTCCACTCCGCGTACGCGCAGAAACCGTTGCACGCGCATGCCGGAGCGGATGCGGAGCGGCCTTTAAAGCCTGTGTCAGCCGCTGCTCCGCCGCTTTCTCGCGGGGAAATGTTCCTACGCGAACTTGCCAGGCTTGCTTCCCGCGATTAGCCCCCGCTCTCTCCAGTCCATCGCCTTCATCCGAGAACGGACTGTCCTTACTGTTCTTGCTAGCCAGCTTGACGCCTTCGCTTCCAGCCCGTCTCTCAGCCGATCGCTGGGGTAGTTTCGGCCGCGAGAGCAAAGTCGGTGGTTCAGGCTGGTCAAATGATGCCGTGTGAACCTTGTGCTCCAATCCTTCAAGCTGTGCAAAACCGTCGTCAAGTATATCCCGCATATGGGCGTCTCGGGCCGCGGCGCTGGTTCCGCCAAAAACCACGCCGATCAACCGGTGACCACCGCGCCGCGCCGATGCCACCAAGTTAAATCCGGACGCATTGACGAAACCGGTCTTAATCCCATCCGCGCCCGGATAGTTCTTCAAAAGATGATTGTGGTTGTGAAAGCTACGGCCATCGAAATAGAACTGGGTCGTAGAAAAGTACGGATAGTACTGCGGGAAATGTTTGTACAACGACTTTCCTAGCCGGAACATATCCCAAGCAGTCGTCACCTGATTGGGATCAGGCAAGCCGGACGCATTCCGGTAAACGGTGCGCTCCATACCCAGCTGATGCGCTTTCTCGGTCATCAACTGCGCGAATGCGGACTCCGAACCAGCCATTCCTTCGGCGATTACCGCTGCTGCATCGTTCGCCGACCGGGTCACCAAAGCCAATATGCCTTGCTCGACCGTGATTGCATCACCAGCATTTAACCCTAGGCGTGATGGGGGACGCAGTACGGCAAATCGCGAAGCCCGAAATACGGTGTCGCGAGAAATGCGCTCGTTGGCCAGAGCTTCGAACACGAGATAAAGCGTCATCATCTTGGTAAGCGATGCCGGATGCCTCAACTCGTCGGCATTCCGCTCGAATAGCGGACGCTCGGTTTCGACTTCCGCCACCAGCGCCGCATAAGGACCGGCATCTGCCTGATGAGGGAAGCAAAGACCGCTCGCCAAAACGACTACGGCTAAGATCCAAAGATGATTGCGCTCAACCCAATGCATCGTTGTTGTCAATTCTCCGGAATGCGTAAATTATTGTCGTACCCGCACACAGGGAGGCACTCAAAAATAAGAAGTTCACTCGTGCGACGACACGCCGAGCAGTAATGAACGAGTCAAGAAGAGCGGGTTTCAGCGCTGCTTCATGATACGCTGCTTTTCGCGTTGCCAGTCCCTTTCCTTTTCCGTGGCGCGCTTATCATGCTGTTTTTTACCTCTCGCCAAACCGATTTCCAACTTGGCACGCCCGCCTTTCCAATACAACGCGAGCGGGATCAAAGTATAGCCTTTACGTTCTACATGACCGATCAGTTTGTTCAATTCTCGACGATGTAGAAGGAGCTTCCGGGTCCGGGTTGGATCGGGATCGATATGGGTGGAAGCCGAGGCCAGAGCGGAAATATGTGCTCCGAGCAGCCAGGCTTCGCCGTTTTTTAACGTGACATAACTCTCCTTCAGCTGCGCTCGTCCTGCTCGCAGGCTCTTCACCTCCCATCCGTGCAAGGCCAGGCCTGCTTCGAAGCGTTCCTCTATGAAATATTCGTGAGTAGCTTGCCGGTTGAGGGCGATAGTGCCACTTCCGGCGGTATCCTTGTTTTTCTTTGCGGCCATGTATTTAAGACTAAATTGCCTGACTCAATGGAAAAATCTTGCTATTTTAACCGATCCTCGGGTTGCCCGGACCTTCGATTGGCTCAGCACAATAATTCGGAGAACACATGACCGATCAACGTTTTCTGCACAACCAATGGTCATCACGCTTAGCGTTTGTTCTGGCTGCTAGCGGCTCGGCCATAGGTCTGGGGAATATCTGGAAGTTTCCCTATCTGGCCGGCGAAAACGGAGGCGGCGCTTTCGTCGTGATTTACCTCTTATGCGTTATCGCCATTGGCATTCCGATCATGATTGCGGAAACCATGCTGGGACGTCGCGGCCGACAAAGCCCCATCAACACTATGCTGACGCTGGCAGAAGAAGCAAACACCAGCTCTACATGGCACTATACCGGTTGGCTCGGCGTGCTATCGGGCTTCCTGATTTTGTCCTATTACTCGGTTATCGCCGGTTGGTCAATGGTCTACATATTCAAGATGAGCAGCGGCTACTTGACCCATATCAGCGCCGAGAACGCCAGCCGAGTATTCAACGATCTTAAAAGCTCCCCGGAAATTCAGTTCATCTGGCACACAGTCTTCATGGCCGCCACGATGACCATCGTCAGCCGCGGCGTTAGCGGCGGACTCGAGCGTGCAACGCGCTTCATGATGCCGGGCTTGTTCATCATGCTCATACTCTTGGATGGTTATGCGATGAATTCCGACGGATTCGGCCAAGGAATATCGTTCCTCTTTAGGCCGGACTTCAGCCGCATCACTGGCGAGAGCGTGCTGGTAGCCATGGGGCAAGCCTTCTTCTCTCTCGGACTAGGCATGGGCTCCATCATGATCTACGGCTCATATCTGCCCGATCACGTTTCGATTTCGCGGTCTACGATATTCGTCGCCTCCGCGGACACCCTAGTGGCTTTGTTAGCGGGTGTCGCCCTTTTTCCGATCGTATTCGCCAATCATCTGGAGCCGACCATGGGCCCCGGTTTGATCTTTCAAACGCTGCCGATCGCCTTCGGCCAAATGCCCGGGGGATCGTTATTCGGCTTATTATTTTTCCTGCTCGTGTTTTTCGCGGCGATAACTTCCGCAATTGCCTTGATCGAACCCGCCGTGGCCTGGCTCTCCGAAAATCGGGCCATGAACCGAGAAACGGCGTGTCTTTGGAGCGGGCTGGCTTGTTGGTTATTGGGTCTCGGCACCGTATTTTCGTTCAATCTGTGGTCTGAAAATACCTGGTTCGGAAAAAACTTCTTCGAGCTCGTGGATTTTCTCACCGCCAATATCATGCTGCCCGTCGGGGGCATCTTGGTTGCCCTATTTGCTGGCTGGATCATGAAGCGCGAAGTTACCGAGACAGAACTCGAAATGGGCTCGGCCTATAACTATTGGCGGTTTGCGATCCGGTATGTTTCTCCCTTGGCCGTTGCACTCGTGACCCTTAGCGCCATTAACGCGATTTGATTTAATAAAGCTCAAGCAGCGTAAAGCCATGAAAGTCGAAGTTGCTTATGCGAAGCCGAATGTGCAGGTTCTTCTCTCAGTGGATGTACCTAAAAATTCGACCGCGGAAACCGCCATCGTCGCATCAGGTATTTTGAACCGTTTTCCGGAGATCGATCTCGCCAAAAACAAAATTGGAATTTTCAGTAAGGTCTGCCCTATCGACCAACCGATCAAACCAGGCGACCGAGTGGAAATTTATCGTCCTTTGATCGCCGATCCGAAAGAAGCGCGGCGCGCTCGCGCAGCGAAAAAGTAGAACCGGAAACCGCACCTCTTCGCCAAATTACTAATCGCCTTTTCGGAACAAGCCCGTAATCTTTTCCCACAAACTTTTTTCGCGTTCGATCTTGGGGATATCGATCGTTACATCCTTGCCGGGCTCTATCTCGGGAAGGTTACCAGGCCTAAAATCCCCCTGAAGCCCGATCAATTCATCCTTGTCGAAAACCAGGGTAATCCGCTTTTGCATCCGCGGCTTGCCGCCGGGCTCGTTGGAATAGAGATAATCCCAGCGATCGTCGTGGAAGGGATCGACAACTAGCGGCGTACCCATAATGAAAGCCACTTGCCGCTTGGTCATACCCGGCCGAAGCTGATCCACCATTTGCTGAGAAACGATATTGCCCTGATGGATGTCGAGCCGGTACACGCCAGGCAGGGATTCTTTAAGCTTTTCGGCGGAACAGCCGACTAAAAACAGACTTAGACAGTAGGTTATTACGGTGAGGCGCTTCGGCATGATATGATTGCGGAGAATCGGACCCAGCGTCCAATCATACTCGATCGACAGACTTAAAACACTGTGTAGGTTGCCGCTTTGGAAAGTCAAGACATACGAAACGCCGGACTCAAAGTCACTCTCCCGCGCGTCAAGATTCTGGAAATGCTGGAGAACCGTAGCGGATCGGATCGACACCTGACGGCGGAAGAAGTCTATAAGTCACTGCTCAGCGAGGGTGAAGAAATCGGCTTGGCTACAGTTTACAGAGTCCTGACACAATTCGAGGCCGCAGGCTTGGTCAAACGCCATCATTTCGAAGGTGGAAACTCGATTTTCGAGCTGAACCGCGGCGAACACCACGACCACATCGTATGCGTCAAGTGTGGCCGAGTCGAAGAATTCAGCGATGACTTCATCGAGCGACGTCAAAACGAAATAGCGCGAGAGAAACATTTCAAGCTAACCGATCACTCGCTCTGCCTCTATGGCGTCTGCATGGATTGCCAAAAGGGCCAATCGCCTCTGTAAATCTCTATAACCCTCTCGTTTTCCCATGACGCTCATTGTTCGTGGAGCCCAGTCGATATCGGCGCATGTTTAAACCACTGATCTTCTTCATCGGTCTGCGCTATACGCGGGCTAAGCGGCGCACGCGCTTTATTTCATTCATTACCTTCACTTCGGTCCTGGGCATCGCCTTGGGCGTCACTGCCTTGATTACGGTGCTGTCGGTAATGAACGGATTCGAAGCGGAACTTCGCGAGCGCATACTGGGTATGACTTCACATGCCTCCATTTCCGGCTTGGATGGCCGACTTCGGAACTGGCGTTCGCTCGAAACCACCCTCGGACAGGATTCTCGCATCCTCGGCTGGGCGCCTTACATCGAAGGACAGGCTATGCTCAATTCGGACCGGCGAGTGAGCGGCGTGATGCTGCGCGGTATCATGACCGATTACGAGCCGCGCGTGTCCGAAGTTGCAAACCGGATCGTGGAAGGACATCTCGAAGCGCTCGAGTCCGGCGAATTCGGCATTATTCTCGGCTCGGAGCTGGCTGATTATCTGGGCGTCATCACCGGCGACAAGGTAACCGTTATCACGCCGCAGCTCACAGCAACGCCTGCGGGGATTCTGCCGCGCCTTAAGCGCTTCACGGTGGTTGGTGTGTTCCAGGTGGGAATGTATGAATACGATCGAAACCTGGCATTGATTCAATTGGAAGACGCCGCCAAGCTGTTTCGCCTCGACGATGCCGTATCGGGGCTGAGACTCAAACTGGACGACGTATTCTACGCACAACATGTGGCTCGGGACCTTGGCCCCAGACTCAATGGGCGATATCAAATTGCCGACTGGACGCAGTCGCACAGCAATTTCTTCAAGGCCATACAAACCGAAAAACGGGTGATGTTCATCATCTTGCTACTCATCGTCGCCGTGGCCGCCTTTAACATCGTCTCGACGCTAGTCATGGTGGTTACCGACAAGCGATCGGATATCGCGATCCTGCGAACCCAAGGCATGACCCCACTCGGAGTCATGGGAATATTTATCGTGCTGGGCACGATCATCGGTGCGTTCGGTACCGTATTGGGCGGTGTCGGCGGCGTTTTATTGGCGTGGAATGTGGAGACCATCGTGCCGGCCATCGAGCAATTGTTCGGCGTTCATTTCCTGTCGGCCGACGTTTACTACATCAGCGAGCTGCCGTCGAAGCTGATCTGGTCGGACGTGTACCGGATTACGAGCATGGCCTTCTTGCTTTCCATCCTGGCGACGATCTATCCGGCCTGGCAGGCGTCTCGCATCAAGCCCGCCGAGGAACTCCGTTATGAATAAGCCGGTCCTGCTGTGCCGCAACCTGCACAAACGTTATGCCCAAGGCAACCTGAGCGTCGATGTATTGCAGGGCATAACGCTTTCCGTCGAACCGGGACAGCAGATCGCCATTATGGGTGCGTCAGGCTCCGGCAAAAGCACGCTTTTGCATTTGCTCGGGGGCCTCGATGCACCGACCCAAGGACAAGTTCAATTGGACGGCGTAGATTTAGGAACCTTGAACGAACGCAAGCTCGCCGAACTGCGAAACCGGGTGCTGGGATTCGTTTATCAGTTCCACCACCTGCTCGGCGAATTTACTGTGCTGGAAAACGTTGCCATGCCGCTTTTGATCGCGAAACTGCCGGTATACGAGGCAAAAAAGCGCGCCGCCTCGATGCTGGAGCGGGTTGGATTGGGTAAACGCTTGGAACATAAGCCCGGTGAATTATCCGGAGGCGAACGCCAGCGCGCAGCAGTCGCACGGGCGCTGGTCACGAAGCCGAAATGTGTTTTGGCCGATGAACCGACAGGAAATCTGGATAGAAAAACCGCGGAACAGGTGTATCAACTCATGCTGGAGCTGAATCAAGAAAATGGAGTCAGCTTCCTAGTCGTTACTCACGACCCGTCTTTGGCACAGCGAATGGACACGATTTTACACTTGGAAGACGGACGGATCGTCACGTCGGAAAGCACGTCCGAACCCGTCCGTTTAAAGCAGCATCGCGATTAGCCTGAGCTTTTCGCCGCAGGCCTTGCCGCTGTGACCGATCGACCTTCCTGATGTTTGTGCCGATGCTCCAAAAACTTTTTGTACGAAGCGTAGCTTTCCCGAACCATAATGGCCGTGTTTAATTTCGCATTGCGGAATTTCCTCAGTTCCAACTGATGAAGCACGGATCTTCGCCACACTAAAAGAATGCCGAAATAGCCCAGGACGGCACCAAGGTGCATCAGAATGGCGCAGCCAATCAGCAGGGGCGCCCCTAACTCCAAAGCTTTTTCTATGCTGAACAGCTCGGAGAACTGATCGAAGTCGAAAGCCGCTTGTCCCATCACAAGCGCGCCTACCTTGTAGGCGAAGTAATACATCGGCGCCCAGGTCAACGGATTGGTAATCCAGACCAAGGCCACGGCAATCGGCAAATTGGCATTGAAATAGATCGCCAGGACCGCAGCGATGATTTGTTGCCATGGTAATGGCGGTGTATACATCGCCCACAGCCCTATGGCGAAAGCCCGTGATACCGACCGACGGTTCAGATGCCATAAATTCGGCGAGTGAAGCTTATCTCCCAAAAACTCCAGTGATTTAATTTCCTTAATTTTTTTCGGGTCCGGCAAGTAGCGTTTGAAAAACTTTTTAGGCATAACCCTTAACTGGGATGATTGTGAACTATTTTTTATATAAAAGGCGCGCTATTGTACGGATTTGAAATTCAAAGTTGAATGAAATTCTCCATCTCCGACCCCGAAGCCCACTGACTCTTTGGCTCGCGATCGGCTTCGTCAGCGGTGTCAGCGCGGTCCAACAACTTTCGTCTTTGCCCGGCGCCTGGGCTTTCGCCCTCGTAATCCTCGCTTTCGGTCTACTCGCTTATTTTAAGCTGCACGTTGCTGCTTTATTCGTATTCGGGATCTTTTGGGCACTTGCCTTTGCCGGAATTCGCCTAGGCCAAAACCTTCCGACGACTGAGAGACAAGCGGCAATCGTCGAAGGCGTGATTCACACCATTCCCCAACCCGTAGATCACGGCCTCCGTTTCGACTTCGACATTCGACGAACCATCGAGCCTGCCGGCTTGACTTTGCCGTCGCATGTTCGGCTGAGCTGGTATAACTCCAGAATCTCGGTACGAGCAGGCGAGCGCTGGCGGCTCAGAGTAAAGCTCAAACCGCCGCACGGCATGCTGAACCCGGGAGGCTTCGACTACGAACAATCGCTCTTTGCGCAGGGAATCCGTGCCGTCGGTTATGTCACTGACTCTCCGGGCAACCGACGGCTCGATGCGGCAGACAACCCATATTCGTTCAGAGTCTGGAGGCAAGCCCTTTACGATCGTCTCTCGGCTGCACTAAACGGTGGACCTCTAGCCGGAATTATCAAAGCCCTGATCATGGGAGCCGATGACGAGATTACGCCCGCTCAATGGGATGTGCTTCGGCGCACGGGCACGACTCACCTGGTTGCGATTTCCGGCTCTCATATCGGCTTAGTCGCAGGATTTGTTTTTTTCGTCGCACGCCGAGTCTGGTCGGGTTTGGGTGCAATGCGCTGGTCACCGCCAAGCATTGCCGCCATTTCCGCTTTTACAGCCGCCCTCATCTACTCGGCGCTTGCGGATTTCGCGATCCCTACTCAACGCGCCATGATTATGATCGGCATCGTCATGGGCGCCGTTACCGGTCAGCGTCACCTAAACAGTTTTCACGTCCTCGCAACAGCGCTTTTCGCAGTTGTGCTGTACGATCCATTAGCGGTTTTTTCACCGGGATTTTGGCTTTCCTTCACGGCGGTCGCTCTAATCTTTTTCGCTGTTTCATATAGAAGGGGCGAAATTAGTGGTTGGCGGGCCATGATGCAGGTAAACTGGGCCACCTCACTAGGTCTCGCGCCTTTGCTGATGTTATTTTTTCAGCAGGTTTCGCTCATCTCTCCAATCGCCAACTTATTTGCCGTCCCCGTGATCGGCTTGCTGCTGATTCCGGTTTGCCTGACAGGTGCACTGCTGTTGCCGATCCTGCCAGTGGCGGGCGAAGGAGTGTTGAGCCTCGCCTCACGCTTGCTCGAATGGATTTGGCCGTTTCTTCAATGGCTTGCCGAGTTGCCGGTGGCTCAGTGGACTCATGCCGAACCGCCGTTTTGGACCATTCCGCTGGCATTGGCCGGCTTCGTGCTGCTGCTCTCCCCCAAGGGTATTCCGGCGCGCTGGCTCGGGCTTGTGTTGGCCGTTCCGGCGGTAACCGCGCAGCCAGATAGGCCGCCGCCAGCAGGCTTCCGGCTCACCCTGCTCGACGTCGGCCAGGGACTTGGCGCTGTCGTCGAGACTCGCGAACACCTCATGATCTTCGACACCGGCGCCCGCTTCGGAAGCCGGTTCGATATCGGCTCTGCCGTCATCGAGCCTTATCTTCGCCATCAAGGGATGGAGCGCATCGACGCCTTGATCGTAAGTCACGGCGATAACGACCACATCGGCGGCGCCCGTTTACTGCTCGAACGATTTGCAGTGGGTCGCACTTATACGAGCGTGCCAGAAAAGTTACCGGAATTTTCGACGGAAACTTGTAAAGCCGAACAATCTTGGGAATGGGACGGCGTCAAATTCGAAATGCTTGCGCCCATCGAAAAAAGCGAGCATGAGAACGATAACTCCTGTGTATTGAAAGTCAGCGGATCTGGCGGAAGCGCTCTATTGACCGGCGATATCGAAAAAACCGGGGAGCGCTTACTGGTCGACCATTATGGACATTATTTGGCCAGCGATATTCTGGTCGTCCCCCATCACGGCAGTAATACCTCTTCAAGCCATGATTTTCTGGCTGCCGTGAAGCCTTATTATGCCCTGATTCCCGCCGGCTATTTAAACCGGTACGGGTTTCCTCATCGGGCGGTGCTGCAACGCTATAGGGATATGAATATACCGGCTCTAAATACCGCCGAAACAGGAGCGCTTACCGTGTTCGTCGACAATCTACAGGATGATTTGAAACTGGAAAGTTACCGCAGGGAAAACGGCAGGTACTGGAACGCCCATCCCGCGCCGATGGCGGAATGGGCCAACACGGAAAATCAAGGGAAGATATCAGAACTCAAGAACCTGAGTTTCCCTCAGCAGCGCTAGCAGGTCGTCCGCGTTCATTTCATCGGCCGATGCATGAAGTGCCGTCAAACCGTCGTCACTTGGGCTCGCTTCACAAGGGCAGATGCAGATCAGTCCGGCGTGGTTAATCTGCTCTACGATTGCCCGAGCATGCTCGGCAAGCGCCTGGTTATCCAACACGGTGCTGACGTGCCCGACATCGAAGAGCTTACGCTCAAGCTCATAGGCCACATCATGCCGGCGCTCGCCGGTAATCCATAGCGTCACGGCCTTTTGGCCGAAACGCACGCTTCGCTCTTCCGCCGTCACGCGCCGCAAACCGGATTCGCCATCCGCCTGAGCCACGATCATACCGGCACCGACGGTGACGTTGGTTAGGCGATCGATGACGATAAACGAGCCGGTGCCTTTGCAGACCTTATAAGGATCGAAAGCAATCGGCGCACTCAGCGCAATCTCGCACAATCCGATTTCGTTTAACTTGAGCTGATCCGCTGGAAGCTGCGCCAAAGTGTTGATATCGACGCGATGATGGATCTGAGAAACCGAGCCGTTAACGACTTTGGTCGTTTGCTTCAAATAATATTGACGGCCCGGAACCAAGGGCGTCTCGGTCATCCAGACGATATGGGCCTTGAAGCGCGTGCCGAGCATCGGCAAATCATCGGAACGGACCAGCATATCGCCGCGGCTCACGTCGATTTCATCCGCAAGCGTGAGCGTGACGGCTTGAGGCGGGAAAGCCTCCTCCAGTTCTCCGTCATGAGTCAAGATGGACTTGATGCGGCTGGTCTTTTTGGACGGCAGTACTGTAATCGGATCGCCTTTGCGAAAGACACCTGCGGCGACGGTGCCGCTATAGCCGCGGAAATTCAAATCGGGCCGATTGACGTACTGCACCGGAAAACGCGGATTCGTGAAGTTCTGGTCCTTGGCGATCTCAATGGTATCCAGAAGCTCCATCAACGCCTGCCCTTCATACCACGGCATTTCCTCGCTGCGGCTGACGACGTTGTCCCCCTTCAAAGCCGATAGCGGAATAAAACGAACATCGTGGATATCCAGCTTTTCGATGAACGCCAGGTAATCGCTCCGAATGCGCTCGAATACCTCGGAGCTGTAATCCACCAGATCCATTTTATTAATGGCGACGACCACATGCTTGATGCCCAGCAATGAAACAATGAAACTGTGGCGCTTGGTCTGCGTCATCACGCCGTGGCGCGCATCGACCAGAATAATGGCTAAATCGCAGGTGGAGGCCCCGGTCACCATGTTGCGGGTGTACTGCTCGTGCCCCGGAGTATCGGCGATAATGTATTTCCGCTTGGCCGTGGAGAAATACCGGTAGGCCACATCGATGGTGATTCCCTGCTCCCGCTCGGCCTGCAGTCCATCGACCAACAGCGCCAAATCGATATCGCCGCCGGTGGTGCCCGATTTGACGCTGTCCTTCTTGATCGCAGCCAACTGGTCTTCATAAATCATTTTCGAATCGTGCAAGAGCCGCCCGATCAGGGTGCTCTTCCCGTCGTCGACATTGCCACAGGTCAAGAAGCGCAATAACTCCTTGCGCTCGTGCTGCGCGAGATAGGCGTGGATATCGGAACTGATGAGTTCGGACTGATGAGACATAGACTAATTCACTGGATGAATGGGTCAGACGCAGACGCTATCGTTGAAAGTACGCTCGGCACTTTCATAGGGCCAATCAGAAATAGCCCTCTTTCTTCTTCTCTTCCATCGAGCCCGCCTGGTCGTGGTCGATAACACGCCCCTGGCGCTCCGACGTCTTGGTCAGCAGCATTTCCTGGATGATATCGGGCAAGGTGGCGGCAGTCGATTCGACGGCGCCCGTCAAGGGATAGCATCCCAAAGTACGAAAGCGGACCATCTTCATGATCGGCTTTTCGCCGGGCGCCAGCGGCATGCGATCGTCGTCCACCATGATCCATATTCCGTCGCGCTCGACTACCGGCCGCTCTTTGGCGAAATACAGCGGGACGATCGGAATGTTCTCCAGATAGATATACTGCCAAACATCCAGCTCGGTCCAGTTCGAAAGCGGGAACACCCGGATGCTCTCGCCCTTGTTGATCTTGCCGTTGTAGAGATTCCAAAGCTCCGGCCGCTGATTCTTCGGGTCCCAGCGATGGTTTCGGTCGCGGAAGGAATAAACGCGCTCTTTCGCTCTCGATTTCTCCTCATCTCGGCGCGCTCCGCCGAACGCCGCATCGAACTGGTATTTGTTCAAGGCCTGCTTGAGGGCTTCGGTTTTCATGACGTCCGTGTGTTTCTTGCTGCCGTGGGTGAAAGGACCGATGCCCTGCTCCACGCCCTCCATATTAATGTGCACGATGAGGTCCAGACCCAGATCGTGGGCGCGGCGGTCGCGAAACTCGATCATCTCCCGGAACTTCCAGGTCGTGTCGACATGCATAAGCGGAAAAGGCGGCTTGCCGGGAAAAAACGCCTTCATCGCAAGATGCAGCATGACGGCGGAGTCTTTGCCGATCGAATAAAGCATCACGGGACGCTCAAATTCGGCAGCGACTTCGCGGATGATATGGATACTTTCGGCTTCCAGCTGCTTGAGATGGGTAAGTGTATGTTCGTTCATGGAAAAGAGTGTTGATCCCGAAACCCGGAAAGAAGTTCATCCCATTGTTTATGGCGCTCAATACTATCATAAAAGCCGATAGCCACTTCGGGGGAACAAATACTGGCATCCTCCAATGATAGTGATTATCATTTTCTTACGCTTTTTCGATCGACTCACTGTTCCAGATTGATCACCGTGCTCCAGATCAGCATCCTTCTCTTAAACTTGGCCGTTCTA